>ENA-OROK01000062-OROK01000062.1-human-gut-metagenome-genome-assembly--contig:-NODE-62-length-123726-cov-12.351683_pt1 | contig 123726 bp, 106 predicted proteins | sample MGYA00242127_ERZ509046 | MGnify/ENA primary metagenome ERZ509046 (study PRJEB26280, sample SAMEA2338728) | human gut metagenome | biome: human gut; feature: human-associated habitat; material... | reverse complement strand
TACAAACCAATAGTCGTAGAGTTGCTTTGCCATCGCCTCTAAATTATCATTTATCGGCAAAGGCTTACCCTCTGCCGATAGCATACAAAAAGGCGATGCCGATAGAAGCAAACCAAATAATAAGTAGCACTTTCATCCAAAAGTCTGATAGCCACACACCCTCGCCTCGTTTACAAACTTCGCAAATACATTGCTCATGAGCCTTTACCATGGCTAATTGTTCCGCTACATGCTTTTTCAAAAGTTCCGTTTCTTCTTGTATATAACCATTCTTCACAAGGCGAAATTGGTCTATATCGGCTTGCTTGATAGTTAGTTCTACAGGTTGCGAAGTTATGTTCTTTAGTTGCTCTACAACAGACAGCAAGCATTTATTCAACTGAGTTGTTGCTTCTATGAGTTTGGCTATTTTGTCTGTCTCCGTATTCAGTGTTTCCGTATTATCAACACTCTGTATCAGAGTGGATATGTCTACTCTGTCATTCTTTGATGTTCTCATATTATAATTTGGGTTAGTTGTTCATCGTCTGTTTCCTCTTTTGACAGCAGGGCGGCACATTTGGCTTGCCATTCGTGCGCATCGTCTTGCCCATTCCAAATCATCTTCATCCTTGTTTCTGCCCCAACCATCGGGAGTGCTGCCACCACCGCCAGTGGACTCTGACATCTGTGTAGCTGCATCAAGATAGCCAGCGAAAAGAAGAACGGCTGTTTGCTGTAAATCATTGATAGTGGCGAATACGTTGTTCTCAGGCAAAGAAACATCTTGCATCAGAATATCGTTTGCATTCGATGGAATATCTATCTCGTAGTTATGATAATTCCAGTTGATGGAATGGTGTACCAATGATTGAGGTTGGTACTCGTTGCAGTTTCTGCACCTTGCATTATTTGCAGTTTGCAGTTCTGCGGATGTATTTCTTACATGATTTTCCCTGTCAGCATCTTCTTGTTGAAGAACTTCTTTATGCAGTTTCTCCCATGTTGCTTCTATCTTCGATGGCATAAGGTTTCTGCCTTTACCAAGAGACGAAGATTTATAAGTGGAGTTGCCTCTCTTTATGGAATATCCACGGATTATATTTTGAGAGTCCTTTTGCAGCATCATATCATAGCCATATTGTTTTAGTCGTTCCACATAATCATTCCAATTAAACCTATCCATAGAGCGGAGAGCATCCATACAGTCATTCGTTATCTCTTGTTTGTTTTGTATTGAAATGTCGGATGCTTGTATCCAGCCTCTACGCTTGGCAATATTATTGGCAGCAGCCATAGCCCTTATATGGATGTTGTGGTCATTGTTGATGTTGCCGTCATTGTCTATTCGGTTGGCATCAATGTGAAGATGCAAAATGCCACTCTTGCTGTCACGATGAAGTGACACTACATATTGGCTATTACGGAGATTGGTATGTCTGTCTTTTGCACATTTATTTTTCTCTGATAAATCGATGGAGTCAAACTCTCGAATGAAATCGTCTGCAAGTTTTTCCCAATCCGTATTAGTCCAGCCTTTAGTTTCTTCGGATGTTGGAGATACCTCAATTCTAATCATGTTGTTCTTGATTGCCTTGGAACGTTCGCCAAGAAATTTTGCTTGGTGCAACAACATTCTTGACCATAAAGACTCCGCAGCTACATTGTCAGGCAACAGGTGCAACTTGATAATGTCCGCCTTGTCTTTGTTCACTACATATCGCATGGAGTTTGCACCATGTGATATTGCTCTTGCCTTTGCTATCATGTCATTCTCAATTTTTATAATGTCAGATAATCTTTGATGTCGCCCCAACGAGTTATAAGTGGAACGGCTGCTTTCATCCATTCTTCAACAAACTTGGTGTTGTGGAAATATAGACCTCGCTTGTCGCTCTGTATACTCTTGACTGCACTGACAATTCTAATCAAGTCGCCACGTGCATCAGCCAAACTACATAAGGCTTCAATTTCTCGGTTGGTCAGTCTTTGTTTGGGATGTTGTCCCAATACGCACTTGCGCACATAGTTACTGACTGTCAAGCCACAGGTATTGGCAAGTTCTGCAACTCGGTTGTATTCGTCAGAGGTTACTCTGACCTCCAAACGCTCCGTGCGTTTGAGGGTTGTATTATTCTTTGTTGTTGCCATAATATGGTGTTTATAATTGTTGATATTAGGGAATAGAAAAGGCATCGGTGCGAGCTTGCGAGTGCTGCAAGAATCCACTGCCGTATGAATAAGCCTCGCTGATTTGTACGACATTGGCATTTCTTGCAACGCTACCAATAAACTTTCTGACACAGCTTCATCTTTTCCTTCCCTTTATTCGTTATCGTTTCAAGTCACATTATTGCATAGGCTTGCTTTCAGCGTTGTAAAAACCGACCAACTCCAATTGTAATCGTTCTATCAATGTGCCAATGCAAGGATTGCGTTTTATAATTCGCTGAAGTGCCATTACTGATGTTTCTGTCATGAGCAGGAAATCGGCAATATCCAATCCTTTTTTGCGTTGTTCTTCGGTAGCCACAAGTTCCAAGTGTTCACTTATAATGACCTTGCTACATACGGCTGAAAGCATTGGTATTTTGGCTTTCCATGCCTCAAATGCGCCCAAGTCAGGACACAACATAACAGAGCGGTTCTTCAACACCCTTATGCTTTCTTCCCTAAAACAGCCATGTATGCCACCTGTTGCCAACCATATAAAATCGGGCATGAAGTGAGAGGCTATTAAGGCAGACTTTTCACTCTCTACTATTGCAACTGGTTTGGATGGATATTGTGATAAAAGATGTTCGCCAAACAAACATTGCTTCATGTTGAAGTTTTGTAAATGTAGTTCACTATGCACCCAACAGACAAAACTGTGAGGTTCTTTTACCCTATGCCCATCAGACGAATTGTAGAGCATTATCTTACCAGACCTCACTCGACCGTGCCAGTCTATTTGCCAGTATACAGTAGCACCGCCCCACTTCTTTGATGTGCCAACCTTGTATAGTCGGAAAATACGATCAGTTTTCTCTTTACCAATGATACCAGTCAAGAAAACGAACAGAGGATTTATGCTATAATTGGATATAGTCCGTTCCATCAACTCATTATCAATATAAGAGGTCGGTTGCTCTTGTTGCACTACCTTTGTTATACGGTTTCCCCGATCCATGTTTTCAACAGACATGGGATTATCCTTGAAGTAGTCAGACGGCTTGTAATGATATTGGCATGAATGTTCATGGTCACATCTACCCACATAGCCGGGAAAGTGTATCTTGCCTTCTGTGTCAATGTACCTGACAAAACAACGCTTCTTGCCACAGTTGGGGCAAGTAATCTTGTTGCCACGTTTGTATTTTTGCAGTACAAATCTATACTCTGCCATAATAATTGCTTTCAGTGGAACATGAAAGAAGAACTGCAAACTGCAATAACTGCAAGGTGCAAAGCAAATACCACTATTGCAGTTTCTCGTATTCTCCTCGTTTTACTTTCTTGATTATATTGTCGCTTGCAAGACCGACTAAGGCATACATAACCGACCTTTCCGACAAGCCGACTTCCTTTCCTGCTTGAATGGCATCAGCAGTTGTGAATGTCTTACCCACATTGTTGAGAAATTCTTTCTTCTGTGGCTCAATGCCATCCATCACCATGAACTTTTGAATGGCAGTATAACAGTTCTCAAAATAATCACTCAACCGAATGGCTGCTTTGGTGGAGTCTATGTCAACATAGTCCTTATGAACCTCACCACAAGCCCATCGCAAGATTTGAACAACCAATGCAAGTCGTGCTGCCAACATCGGTGTCTTCATAATGCGACTATCTACCAGTGCGTCATCCTTTATCTTGTTGACTACTCCGATTGCCGCATTGCGCCATGCTGTAAAGTAATCGCTGGCTTCTTTTGAGAATTTCAATACATTCTGTACTGCATCATCATCTTCATTGAGAGAATAAGGCAAAGCCAATATCTTGTCTATAACACTCTTCCACATTGTAGCATAGTTGTCAAAAGAGGAGAAACCTGACGGTTCGTCATCCGCCCAATCTGCGATTTTCTGCGAAGTAGGATAGACAAACAAGAAGCGGTCTAAGAAACCGTTGGCTTTATAACCTTTTTCTATCAGTTCATGCATTCGTATGGTCTGCATGGTGCCTACAATGTTTATAAACGGATTTTCTATGTGAATGGGAACTGGCATACTGCAACGTGACACATCCAATGCCTTACCACTGAACGCTGTCAGAAGTTGTTCTATCAACTGTCCTTTGCTGTATTGGTTTACGGCATTGAACATCCCCATAATTTCATCCACATACAATACTACTCCACGTTTGTTGTCATCATGCGCACGAATCAAGGCTTCTGGTGTGAAGTCGGATATAATGGTTCTACGCAATATCGGCTTGGGTGGAAGTGTTACACTATCTTCCTTCTTACCTCGTTGTCGTTCCAGAGCCTCATTGTAGTGCTCCATTTCTTCCTTGAACTTACGGATAGTCTTTGCATCGTGCTTGCGGATTGGGCGAAAGGCAAAGTCAAGAGGCGGAGTCTTGCCCATGCCTGGTCTCCCAACCAATATCATATACATGGCTGCATTGCTTATCCAACCGCCACGAATGCAAATATTCACAGCATTGCCAATAGCCGTTGAAGCGGCAACCAACAATGAGGCAAGGGTATATTCTATTGAGTAGTTTTCTTGACGAGCCAATGCGAGAACCATATCCTGTAACTTTGCAGGAAGTGCATCCAGTGGTATCTTGTTCTCATAGACACCTTCAAACTCCATTCTTAAACTGTTGCATAATTCAAGTGCATCCATTAGAATCTGTGGTTACGTTTTGATTTGAGGAACAGGGTCGCTTCCGCCTCCAATTCCTTTTGCGACTTTATCTTGCCATCATGCAGCCATGTATCAATCTCTGATTTGAGAAACATGATGCGTTTACCTCGTTTGTGAAAAGGTATCTGGTGGCAACTCGTCCAACCATAAACAGTTTGCTCGGCAGGATGGTTTGGAAGATACTCACACAGCTCTTTCAAGTTCATCCACTGATCCGTCTGCGGTTGTACGCTTTGGTTATTGATGTTGTCAACCTTTGATGTAAGCTCATTCAACTTATCCATCATCCATGTCATTGCCTTGGGCAAATCCTCAAATGTAATGTTCTTTTCTGTCATATCGTTCGTTGATTTTATTGTTCGATTTGAGTGCAAAATAACATGGATTTTGAATGCTGATTTTATGCTGACAAACATCACATAAACAATCATTATAGAAACATAGTTGTCATATACAAAAGTTATTGATAATCAATGTAGATAATGATAACTATCATTATCATTTTGTTTCGGTTATGCAGTATGTCATAGGTATATCATAAGGCAATCATAAGAGATAGTCGTATTGTGTTCTTATTGGTCTTCGGGTATATATGGGGTGACTTCAAATCACTCCATAGCAGAAACAAAGTACAAAGGGTATGACTTATAATCACATACTTGTGGCGACATCAGCCAATGGTTATAAGGGTGTCGTTTCAAGCGTACCCCTTGTAAAAAATCCATCATTCTTTGGGGATGGGTTCGGTTGAAACGACCCCATAAAACAAGAAAGCCACCCACAACAATGCGTGTGGATGGCTGTATATAATAATATGTAGATTATGCCTATTCGGTTGTTTGATTAGTATCAGTAAGAGGCAAGTCCAAAGTTATCCTCTTTGTGGCATTCTCTTTCTTCGCATCAACAACCTTTGCATAGATTTGAGTTGTACGTACATTGGTATGACCAAGCATCTTGCTGACGGTATAGATGTCTGTACCGCCCGCCAGTTGGAGCGTAGCATACGAGTGCCTGAAGCAATGGAAGGAGATATGCTTCTTTATTCCTGCTGCTTCGACCCATCTTTTGATAGGACGATTTATCCAAGATGGAGATGGCAACCCTGCAAACACAAGTAAGTCTCCGTCTTGTCTTTCTCCGCAAAGTTGAAAGGCTTGTTCTGAGATAGGCATATACTCAACACCCTTTGTTTTCTGTTGCGTGAAATTCAAGCGGTAATTGCCGTTAAACATTTCCACTTCCGACCACTTCAACTTTTGAATGTCGCAATGGCGAATACCTGTGAGAGCAGAGAATAAGGCTGCACGTTTCAACAAAGGGTCGCATGGTGTTTGTGCCAAACGGTTCAGTTCTTCTACGGTCAAATACTCTCTACGGCTTTCCTGTTCTTGTATGCCTTTTACCTTTGCCGATATGTCAATGGTTAGGTAGCCATCAATGAAAGCCTGTTTTAGTCCTGCCTTGAAAATGGCAAAGTAGGTAGAAGCGGTGTTCTGCGAAATAGTGCCAGACTTGTTGCCTCCTTGTGGAGCAGTCATCAAAAAGCGACGGAACGATTCTACTAATTTCATGTCAATGTCTGCAAACAAGATAGTATCGCCTTTGGCAAATATCTTCAACAACTCGCCTACACGCCTCCAGTTGACGATAATAGAGTCTGAACTATTGGCATGGCGAGTGTCGGCTACATTGGCAAAGTATTCAATGAAGTTGCAGCGTGAGCGTTCAAGCTGTTCTGCCTGTTCGTTTTCCTCTGCAGTATAGAGAGACGCATTATCGTATTCCTTTTGTCGCATATTCCTTACCTTGTCGGCATAGATACATGCCTCTTGGTCAAGTTGTGATTTGCACAGAATGATACCGTTCAAATCACGCTTGGGTTTGTAGGTGGTTTTGCCATCGGTACCAGTTCGGGCATTGCGTGACTTGTCGAATACAGGCGTAGTTATCGTGCGGTTCAGATACTCACGCAGTCTTTGGGGCTTGTCCTTTCCCGATTGGAACACAGGATAAGCCTCAATGTAAAGATACCATTCATCGTGATATTCCGACTTGCGGAGTTTTACCGTCACTCGTGTATGGGCTAATGCTTTCTTCATTGTTTTGCTCCTTTATATAGGTTGTCGATTTCTTTCTTGGGTACATACACATAGTTGCCTATCTGCCGTAGGGATAGAGTACTTGCGTATATGCGCATACACCGTACTGTCATTGACCTTATATTTCTTGCTTATCTCCCCAATAGTATAGCAGTCCTTGGGTTCGAGGCTGTATAGTTTCTTCACTTGCTTCGGCTTGTCCGTTGCTTTGGGGCGAAGAGGATAGAGTTTCGTCAGTTCCTCTTTGCTCACCCGTATTTGGTTCGTACCGAGATTGATGTGAGAAATCTGCCCTTTGCGTATAAGCCTGTAAAGAGTGAAACGACTGATACCAAACAAGGCGTATGCTTCCGTTACCTTGATGTAGTCTTGTTCCTTTGGAATGGTCTCTACCACTTTGTCAAGAAGTTTATTTCTTTCCTCCTCGTCATGCCTACGTTTCCATGCTATCTTGGAACATCTGGGCGAGCAGTACCAAGACTCTATGGTTTTAGCCATAAACTCCTCGCCACACACCTGACACTTGCGTACTATTTGAAATTTCGATGCTGCCATTTTTATTGTCTTTTCTATATAATAACGTAGAAAGAGTGCTTTTGTTGCACATTATCTACTATTTTGTTGCGTTACAAATATGGTACAAATATACAATAAAATAACGAGAAATAAGCATAGTCATCCGCAAGTGTTAAAAACGAAAATAGGGTGCAACTCATTGAATTACACCCTATTTAGCTATTTATTATTATAGATGTTTATCTATACTTATTTCACCTCCTCAAAGTCGGCATCTTGGACGGTGTCGCCGTTGTTGCCGGCATTGCCGCCCTGCTGCGCTCCGGCGTTAGGGTCGAATCCTGCGCCCTGCTGTGCGCCTCCGGCTTGCTGCTGGGCATTGTAGATATCCTGAGCGGCTGTCTGAAGGGCTGCGTTAAGCTTATCGATTGCAGGGTCGATGGCATCGATGTTCTGAGCCTTGTGCGCTTCCTTCAACTCGTTGAGCGCCGTCTCTACGGCTGCGCGCTTGTCGGCAGGGAACTTGTCGCCGAGGTCTTTCAACTGCTTTTCGGTCTGGAAGATTACGGCGTCGGCCTTGTTTACTTTGTCGATGCGCTCTTTCTCTTTGGCATCGGCTGCCGCATTGGCTGCCGCCTCGTCTTTCATACGCTTGATTTCCTCGTCGCTCAAGCCGCTTGACGCCTCGATACGGATGCTCTGCTCCTTGCCTGTGGCTTTATCTTTTGCCGACACGTTGAGGATGCCGTTTGCATCGATTTCGAATGTAACCTCGATCTGAGGGATTCCACGCGGTGCCGGTGCGATTCCATCAAGATGGAAACGTCCGAGCGATTTGTCGTCGCGCGCCATTGGACGCTCGCCCTGGAGTACGTTGATTTCAACTGACGGCTGGTTGTCGGCTGCCGTTGAGAACGTCTCGCTCTTGCGCGTTGGTATCGTTGTGTTGGCTTCGATAAGTTTTGTCATCACGCCACCGAGAGTCTCAATGCCGACCGACAATGGAACGACATCAAGCAGAAGCACGTCTTTCACATCGCCGCTGAGCACACCGCCCTGGATTGCAGCGCCTACGGCTACCACCTCGTCAGGGTTAACGCCCTTCGACGGAGCTTTGCCGAAGAATTTCTGTACGATTTCCTGTACGGCAGGGATACGGGTCGAACCGCCCACGAGAATCACGTCGTCGATGTCTGATGGAGTCAGTCCGGCATCCTTCAATGCCTGCTGGCAAGGAACTACGGTTGCCTGGATAAGGCTGTCGCAAAGCTGCTCGAATTTAGCGCGGGTAAGCGTTTTTACCAAGTGTTTAGGCACACCGTTTACCGGCATGATATACGGCAGGTTGATTTCTGTCGACGTAGAGCTTGAAAGCTCGATTTTTGCTTTTTCAGCAGCCTCTTTCAAGCGCTGAAGAGCCATCGGGTCCTGACGGAGGTCAACACCCTCGTCGTTTTTAAACTCGTCAGCCAGCCAGTCGATAATCTTGTGGTCGAAGTCGTCACCGCCAAGGTGAGTGTCGCCGTTGGTCGATTTCACTTCAAACACACCGTCGCCAAGCTCAAGAATTGAGATATCAAACGTACCGCCACCGAGGTCAAACACCGCAATCTTGCGGTCGCTCTGGCTCTTGTCAAGACCGTAAGCCAACGCTGCGGCTGTAGGCTCGTTCACGATACGGCGAACGTTCAAGCCTGCAATTTCGCCGGCTTCCTTAGTTGCCTGACGCTGAGAGTCGTTGAAGTATGCCGGAACGGTGATTACGGCGTCGGTCACTGTCTGCCCGAGATAGTCTTCTGCCGTCTTCTTCATTTTCTGAAGAATCATAGCCGAGATTTCTTGCGGAGTGTACTGGCGACCGTCGATGTCGACACGCGGAGTGTTGTTGTCGCCTTTGACCACATTATATGGCACACGTGCGATTTCTTTTTGCACGGCATCGTAGGATTCGCCCATAAAACGTTTGATGGAGAACACCGTACGAGTCGGATTGGTGATTGCCTGACGCTTTGCAGGGTCACCTACTTTTCTTTCGCCACCATCGACGAAAGCAACAATTGAAGGCGTTGTGTTGCGGCCTTCGCTGTTAGGAATTACCACAGGGTCTTTACCCTCGAGAACTGCCACGCAGGAGTTCGTAGTACCTAAGTCTATACCAATGATTTTACCCATGATTCTATATTTTTATTTGTTATTATTCAAGTTTTCTCTGCCGTGCCCTTACCGGACGCGGCACACTCGGATAAACAAATCGCGTGCCAAACTCCGGCTGCGCGAATCCGACAGCCGCCGATGCTGACATTACGTCAGTCTGTTACTGACATTTTGCGCTAAAACTCTTCAATTAACCATATTTTTACAAATAAAAAAGTTGTTCTTGATATTTTTTCGTACTTTTGCGAACAAGTAATCTATTTAGAGAACTTTTAAAATTTAAATATTATGAATATCTCTCACATCGAACATCTCGGAATCGCTGTCAAGAGCCTTGACGAAGCCATTCCTTATTATGAAAACATTCTCGGAATGAAGTGCTACTCTATCGAAGAAGTTGCCGACCAGAAAGTAAAGACTGCGTTCTTCAAGGTTGGACAGACCAAACTCGAGCTCCTCGAGCCGACTTCTGACGAGAGCCCTATCGCCAAATTCATCGAGAAGCGCGGCGAAGGCATCCATCACCTCGCATTTGCCGTTGAAGACGGTGTTGCCAACGCTTTGGCTGAAATGGAAGGCAAAGGCGTGCGCCTCATCGACAAAGCTCCTCGCAAAGGCGCCGAAGGTCTGAACATCGCGTTCATCCACCCGAAGTCGACACACGGCGTTCTTACTGAATTCTGCGAGAAACCTGAATAAGCAAACACTTAAACTATTAAGCATTTTAATATGAGCAATCAACTTGAAAAAGTGCAGGAGCTTATCGCCTTGCGCGAGAAAGCACGCCTTGGCGGCGGCGAGAAAGCCATTGCCAAGCAGCACGAAAGAGGTAAATACACCGCACGTGAGCGTATCGCCCAACTGCTTGACGAAGGCAGCTTCGAGGAATTGGATATGTTCGTGCAGCACCGTTGCACCAACTTCGGACAAGACAAGAAACATTATCTCGGCGACGGCGTCGTTACCGGCTACGGTACAATCGACGGCCGTCTCGTTTATGTTTTCGCACAGGACTTCACCGTTTGGGGCGGCTCGCTGTCGGAAGCCATGGCAATGAAGATTTGCAAAATCATGGATATGGCAATGAAGATGGGCGCTCCGGTCATCGGTTTGAACGACTCGGGAGGCGCACGTATCCAGGAAGGCATCAACGCCCTTGCCGGCTACGCTGAAATCTTCGAGCGCAACATCCTTGCATCAGGTGTAGTGCCTCAAATCTCTGCAATCCTCGGCCCTTGCGCCGGCGGCGCTGTATACTCTCCGGCTCTTACCGACTTCACAATCATGACAAAGGGCATCTCATACATGTTCCTTACAGGTCCGAAGGTTGTGAAGACAGTGACTGGCGAAGACGTTACTCAAGAACAACTCGGCGGCGCAACAATGCACACCACAAAATCAGGTGTGGCACACTTCGCTACTGAAGACGGAGAAGAGGCATTGAAGCTCATCCGCAAACTCCTCAGCTACATCCCTCAGAACAACCTCGAAGAGGCTCCGCTCGTAAAGTGCACAGACCCGATCGACCGCGTGGAAGACGCTTTGAACGAAATCGTGCCCGACTCTCCAAACAAGGCATACGACATGTATGAGGTCATCGGCGCAATCATCGACAACGGCGAGTTCCTCGAAGTGCAACGCGACTATGCAAAGAACATCATCATCGGTTTCGCCCGCTTCAACGGACAGTCTGTAGGTATCGTTGCCAACCAGCCTAAATTCCTCGCCGGAGTGCTCGACTGCAACGCATCGCGCAAGGCAGCCCGCTTCGTACGCTTCTGCGACGCCTTCAACATTCCTTTGGTTTCTCTTGTCGACGTTCCTGGATTCCTTCCTGGCACAGGCCAAGAATACAACGCCGTAATCCTTCACGGCGCGAAGCTCCTCTACGCCTACGGCGAAGCTACAGTGCCTAAGGTGACTGTGACAATCCGCAAGAGCTACGGCGGAAGCCACATCGTGATGAGCTGCAAGCAACTCCGCGGCGACATGAACTACGCATGGCCATCGGCTGAAATCGCCGTGATGGGTGCGTCGGGTGCTGCCGAAGTGCTTTATATGAAAGAAGCCAAGACACAAGAAGACCCGAAGGCCTACATCGCAGAGAAGGAAAAAGAGTACACCGACCTCTTCTGCAACCCTTACAACGCAGCGAAATACGGCTATATCGACGATGTAATCGAACCGCGCAACACGCGTTTCCGCATCATCCGCGCTTTGCAGCAACTGGCTACAAAGAAATTGACCAACCCTGCCAAGAAGCACGGCAATATTCCTTTATAATATAGTTACGTGTATGAATAAAAGATTTTTAACGCTGCTGTTGCTCTGCTCCTTCTGCGTTGCCGGCTTGTTTGCCCAAGGACGCAAAGGCGTTTGCATCAACGAAGTGATGGTGCAGAACGACAGCAACTATGTAGACGACTACGGTATGCGCCACGCGTGGGTTGAGCTGTTCAACTCCACGTTTGGTTCGGTCAACATCTCAAGCATGTTCCTGACCGACGACAAGGCAAACCCGCGTAAATATCCAATCCCACGCATGGACGTCAACACCAAGATCCCGCCACGCCAGCACGTGGTGTTCTGGTGCGACAACGAGCCCGACAAAGGCACGTTCCACGTGAATTTCAGCCTCAAACCCGGACAGGACAACACAATCTACCTGTTTGACAGCGACGGCACAACCCTCATCGACGAGGTAACCGTCCCTGCAACACTGCCTGCAGGCGCTTCATTCGCCCGCAAGGTCGACGGACAAAAGGCTGAAAACGACGCCGAAGCATGGGAAGTGCGCGACGGAAAGAATGGCAAATACATCACTCCGAGCAGCAACAACGTGATTATCGACAAGAACGAGAAAATCGAGAATTTCGAGAAGCACGACAAGACCGGTGTCGGAATGACAGTGATGGCAATGACCATCGTATTCCTTTCGCTGTTGATTCTTAGTTTATGTTTCATTGGACTTGGTTTGTTCCACGCTCAATCTGCACGCCGCAAGAAGCAAGCCGCAACAGGCACTGTCGACGACAGCAAGCCGCTGATGGCAGGTCTCGACTCAGGCGAGGAGATCGCAGCAATCTGCATGGCTCTCCACGAGCATCTCAACATGCACGACAAAGAGGATTTCGTGCTCACCATCAACAAGGTGAAACGCGCATATTCTCCATGGAACTCAAAGATTTATTCTCTCCGCGAGCTTCCTCACAAATAATCCAAATCCACTTTAAATCATTGAATTTATTATGAAAGAATATAAATATAAAATCAACGGACAAGAATACAAAGTTGCCGTAGGCGACATTGAGAACAACATCGCTGAAGTTTCGGTCAACGGAACGACATACAAGGTGGAACTCGAACAGGCTGCCGCTCCGGCTCCTGTTGTGAAGAGCGTTAAACCTGCAGCCGCTCCACGCACCGAGGCTGGCACAAAAGTCGTTGCCAAACCGGCGGCTGCCGGTGGCGCCGGCGCAGTGAAAGCTCCGCTCCCAGGTGTAATCCTCGACCTTAAGGTCAACGTTGGCGACACTGTTGCCGCAGGCGACACTGTTGTTATCCTCGAAGCAATGAAAATGGAAAACAACATCCACACCGACAAGGGTGGTGTTGTAAAATCCATCTGTGTAAACAAGGGCGACTCTGTGCTCGAAGGCGCAGACCTGCTCATAATCGAATAATCGTATGGATTTAGTTAGTTTCTTAGGTCAAAACTTTCAGCGCTTCTGGGAATACACAGGCTTTGCCAACGCAACGCCTGAGCATTTCGTGATGCTCGCTGTCGGCTTGCTGTTCATTTGGCTTGCCATAAAGAAGAATTTCGAGCCGTTGCTGCTGGTGCCGATTGGATTCGGCATCCTCGTGGGCAACATTCCTTTCAAGTTGGACGCCGGCCTTGAGGTGGGCATCTACGAGCAAGGTTCGGTGCTCAACATTCTCTACGACGGTGTGAGCGCCGGATGGTATCCTCCACTGATTTTCTTGGGAATCGGTGCGATGACCGACTTCTCGGCACTTATCGCCAACCCTAAATTGATGCTCATCGGAGCTGCCGCACAGTTCGGCATCTTCGGCGCGTATATCGTTGCCATGGCCATCGGTTTCGCACCCGACCAGGCTGGCGCCATCGCCATCATCGGCGGCGCCGACGGTCCTACGGCAATCTTCCTGTCGTCGAAACTTGCGCCAAACTTGATGGGAGCAATCGCCGTGTCGGCATACTCCTATATGGCCCTCGTGCCGCTGATCCAGCCACCGATCATGCGCCTGCTCACCACAAAGAAAGAGCGCGTAATCAAGATGAAACCGGCACGCGCCGTGTCGCAGAACGAGAAAATCATGTTCCCTATCGTAGGCTTGCTTCTCACCTGCTTCGTTGTGCCGTCGGCCCTTCCGTTGCTCGGCATGCTCTTCTTCGGCAACCTGCTCCGTGAGAGCGGCGTGACAACACGCCTTGCCAAGACCGCAAGCAACGCCCTCAACGACATCATCGTGATGCTGCTCGGTCTTACTGTCGGCGCGTCGACACAGGCTTCTGAATTCTTGACTTTCGACACACTGAAGATTTTCTTCCTCGGTGCAATGGCGTTTATCATCGCCTCAATGTCGGGTGTGCTCTTCGTCAAGGTGTTCAACCTGTTCCTGCCGAAAGGCAAGAAAATCAATCCACTCATCGGCAACGCAGGCGTTTCTGCCGTTCCGATGTCGGCACGTATCTCAAACAACATCGGTTTGGAATACGACTCAAGCAACTATCTGCTCATGCACGCCATGGGCCCGAACGTTGCCGGAGTGATTGGTTCTGCCGTAGCTGCCGGTGCATTGCTCGGCTTCCTCGGATAATAGATTTCACCAATCTGAAAATATCCACAAGAGTGCTGGACTCACGTCCGGCACTCTTTTTTTGCATACACAGCGACCGCTGATGACTATTTATGCACGCGTGCACCGCAAGCAAACCAATGCACAAATCTAATATATATGAGCAGTATTGACATTTTTCCTACTTTTCCTAAATTTTATCGCAATTTTACTTGCAATATGTAATATAGAGTATTATTTTTGCAGTGAATATATTTTCAACAACAGTTCACATTTATGAACCTAGGACAAACAGACATTCACAATTCATCAGGCAATTCTCGCATTCATCAAGGCTGCCACCCTTAACACCGCCCGTTTCCAAGAAACGGACAGGAAACAAGATTCCGGACAACAAACCAAACTAAATAATTTACCAACATTATCAACAAATGCTTATGAGAAAATTCATTTTCTTTCTGACCCTATTGGGAACCGCCTTCGGATTGTCCGCGGCTGAGGTTCCCGATGCCGTCAGAGTGACACCCGTCACAGGCGAACCCATCGTGTTCATGTTCTCCGCCAACCCGGAAATCACCTATACGGCGACAGGAGCTACAATCTCCACAACAAACCAAGATCCGGTGACATTCGATTTCGAAGCCATCGAATTTATCGATTTCGTAAAATATGGCTCTGTCAACGAAATTGCAGGCACACCAGTGTCGATGCGCGTCACCCATGACGCCATCGTGATTGAAAACGCTGGAGAAGGAAGCATGCTCTCCATCTACACCCTTGACGGGCGTTGCGTGGTCAACACCACAATCCCCGACAGCTACAGCGTTGAGCGCTCACTGCTCGCTAAAGGCGCCTACATCATCAAAATCAACAAAACAACATTCAAAATCTTATTGTAACAAGCTATGAACAAATTTTTATACTCTATACTCATCGCCGCTGCAGGATTCGGCACTCTCAACGCCCAACAGAAAGTGATGAAAATCGAATACAAGGACGGCACCACTGAAATGAAAAACGTGACCGACGTGTCAAAAATCTCATTTGTCAGCGAAGGACAGGTAGACCCAAGCGAAAAGATGGTCGACCTCGGACTGTCGGTGAAATGGGCGTCATACAACGTCGGCGCGGCAAACCCTTGGGAAGGAGGCAATTTCTATGCATACGGCGAGATTGAGCCAAAAACAGAATACACACTTGAAAACTATCAATGGTATTGCGACAACGACGGCGAAGATCACGACCAATGGGAAGAGTACTACAAACTGGGCGCAACAATCACCGGGACAAACTACGACGTGGCACACGTGAAATGGGGCGGACAGTGGCGCATACCTACCCGCGATGAATGGCGCGAACTCATAAACAACTGCGACTTCACTTGGACTGGCATGGAAGGCGTGACCGGCGCGCTCATCACATCGCGCATCAACGGAAACAGCATTTTCCTGCCTGCCGTCGGAAATATGGTCGGCGCTGAGCACACCCACGACCAACTGGGTTGCTTCTACTGGACTTCCACTGAATACGAGCAGGCTGACATCACTCAAGAATGCCGCAACTACCGCGCGAACATCGACGCGAGCAACCGTTCTGCCGAAGGCTACGACTACCCCGACGTTGGATTCTCAATCCGTCCGGTATACGGTCCTGTGCCTGAGCCAGCTTTGCCATCCTACACCGCTCCGACCGAAATGGTCGACCTCGGTCTGTCAGTGAAATGGGCACCATTCAACATCGGAGCTCAAGGTGCGTCAGAAACCGGCGACTACATCTGCTGGGGTGAAATCACCGAAAAACAGTACAGCCACGTTTACAACTACAAATGGTATGACCCTATCACAAACGACTATGTGGAAATCGGCGACCAAATTTCAGGAACTGAATATGACCCAGCCAACGTGCTCTGGGGCAACGGATGGCGTCTGCCTACCGAAGCCGAAATAAAGGAACTCATTGAAAAATGCACTTGGACTGCTGAACAATACGGATACACGGTAACAGGTCCTAACGGAAACAGCATCTTCCTTCCGGCATGCGGCATGCAAGGCTACAAAGGCGCTCCGCGCAACAATGTACAGTCGGGCTACTACATGACAGGCAACGCCGATGTGCGGACCAATTATCAGGGTCTGAAAATGACCAGCAACGCCGCCACATTGCGCTTCTCCCGCGGAGCTCTCAACAAGTTCAACAAGCCAGAGGCTTCATTCTGCTCGAAGGCCGGCGGCATACAGGTACGCCCTGTTCATCAATAGGCATTGACTTAATGCAGGATTATCATCAGTCCTGCTCCAAAACTTGTGGGGGACTGCATTACTGAATGCGTCCCCCTCTTTTATTACTCAATGAATTAAGATTATGAAACATCTATACTTGTCAATTTTTGCCTCTGTATTGGCGATTTCCTTAAACACAAAAACCCAAGAGACAGAGGCGCTGCTCGACGATAGAAAGATTTCTTGAATGTTTTGGCAAATCTTCAAGAAAAAAATCATAACTTTGCAGTCTCATTACGGAATTTTAAAATTTTCACTAAAAATATATGATTAACGCTCAAGACATTAAGAACGGAACTTGTATCCGTATGGACAACAAGTTGTATCTCTGCATCGAATTTCTTCACGTAAAACCAGGTAAAGGCAACACTTTCATGCGCACTAAGCTGAAAGACGTTGTTAATGGTTACGTTATCGAACGCCGCTTCAACATCGGCGAGAAACTTGAAGACGTACGCGTGGAGCGTCGCCCTTATCAGTTCCTCTACCAAGAGGCTGGCGACTACATCTTTATGAATCAGGAAACTTACGACCAAATTCCCATCCACAAGGATTTGATCACCGGCGTTGACTTCATGAAGGAAGGCGATGTTGTTGAAGTTGTAAGCGACGCTTCTACTGAAACCGTACTTTTCGCTGAAATGCCTATCAAGACTCAGTTGAAGATCACCTACACTGAGCCGGGACTCAAAGGCGACACTGCCACAAACACTCTTAAGCCTGCAACCGTTGAGACTGGCGCAACTGTACGCGTTCCGTTGTTCATCAATGAAGGCGAGACTATCGAGGTCGACACTCGCGAAGGCTCTTACGTTGGCCGTGTGAAAGCATAGTCACAACTACACAGATCCATAAAGCGCAGAATCTTAAAGATTTTGCGCTTTTTTTACACCTTTTCTTTTTTTTTGCGCTATCTTTGCAAAAGACAGGTTGCTATAGGCAATTTGTGAACAAGCTCACATTGCGCTCATTTGCGCCATTGTTGCTCTTATTCAACCGAAAAACGGGATTTAGATACGAACTTCTCATACAGAAATGAAACGACTGAGTTTACTTATTTTGTTCGCGGTGCTGCTTGCGTTGCCTGCCTTGTCGCAGCAAATCAGCGTGGAAAGTTTCACACCGCTTGAAAACGACCTGACAGCCAACACTGCCGGCACAATGAAAAAAGACCAGAACGGAAAAACCTGTGCCTTGATAAAAGTGGTGACCTCCGAAAAAGGCTTCAATTTCGACGTCGGAATACTCGGTGTCGTTGCTACAGAACAGAAAGTGGGAGAAATTTGGGTATACGTCCCTGAAAAGATAAGGTTCATTACGATTGCGCATCCACAATTGGGTGTTCTCCGAAATTATCCTATCCCTCAGCAAGTTGAAAGCGCACGCACATACGAGCTGAGGCTTGTCACCGGCAAGGTGCACACCGTAATCGAGGAGGCACAGACCGACCAGTTTGTCGTGTTCCACATTTCACCAGCCGACGCCATACTCGAATTTGACGGGCAACCGCTGCTGCTCGATGCCGAAGGCTCTGCATCATGCTTCAAGCCATTCGGAAAATACCAGTATCGCATCGAGCGCAAAGACTACCACACCGAGGTGGGTTCGGTGACGGTGACGGCAGAGAAAGCATCCGTCAACGTGAATATGCGACCGATGTTCGGATGGCTGGAAGTAAACAGCGCCAACGCCGGCTCCGACGCCAGGGTGTTTGTCGACGGCTCCGACCATGGCACATTGCCGCTGCACACGCTGCAACTGGGCAGCGGCAAGCACTTGCTGAAAATCATAAAGCCGCTTTACCATTTTTTCCAACTGTCGGTAACCATCGCCGACAACGACACTCTGCGCGTCAACGCAGCTCTGAAAAGCGACTTCCGAAACTACACCATCACCGGCGATGCCGACGCCGACATCTATATCAATCAAGAATACAAAGGTCACGGTTCGTGGAGCGGTCCGCTGGCATCGGGCACCTACCGCATCGAGCTGCGCAAGCCGAGCCACCGCACGACTATCCGGTCCATAACAATCAATGCCGACGACCTTTCGGCAACATCATCTCGCTGCCCGCTCCAACGCCAATCTACGGCTCTCTGAAAGTGACATCGTCGCCAATGGATGCCACCGTTGCAATCGACGGCAAGGTGATGGGCAAAACACCTTTGTTCATCAAAGAAGTTCTAATAGGCTCACACAGCGTGACGCTGAGCAAGGACGGCTACAAGACCGAGACTGCAACCGCCGACATCGACGAGCGCAAGACGTCGGAGCTTAACATCGTGCTCAACAACGCCATCCGTGTGAAGTTCACGTCGAATGCGACATCCGTCGTAAACATCGACGGAAAATACATCGGACTGACTCCCTGCGACGCTTTGCTCACATGCACCAAACATGAAATCAGCATGAGCGCCGACAGATATCAGAGTCGCACGGAAACCATAGACATATCCGAAGGCTCAAGCCTCATCAGCTGGCAACTAAAGCCCAACTTCAAGAAGGTTACCATCTCATGCAACCAAAACGCGAATTTTTATATCGACGGCAAAATAGCAGGCAGCGGATATTCCATTTCCCGCGACATCGACTACGGTGAGCATTCCATTTCCGCATACTATGAGGGCAAGTCAAAAGAAACGACTATCACTGTGGCGGAAGGCAACGAAAGCTCCGTGGATTTCTCTTTCCGTAAGAAGCGTTACCATGAGAACTATGTCTCCAACGACGCTTTCTATATGGGAGCCATCTATCAATGTCTTAATTTTCAAGGCGCAGGAGCGATAATGGGCTTTTTTACCGGAAAATTCAATATGGAAGTCAGTTTCATCGCCGGCAATGAATCAAAGGAGGTCGATTGGTACACATCGACAAATTCTCTTGCCCACACCTCCGACTTCAAGAACTGGCGTATAAACGGCAGAATAGGATGGGGACTCAGATGCGGCAATGTGGTGCGCATCACGCCTCAAATAGGAGCCGCTGTGCTGGCTCTTCAGGACAGGTCGAAAATCGACGACGAGACAGCACCGTCGGCATGTTCGTTTACCGGATCTGTGCAGTTTGCCCTTGTTTATAAGAAACTGTGTCTGACCGTAACTCCGGAATACTACGTTCCCGTGGCTAAATCCGACGGAATGAAGGAACTTGTAAAAGTGTCTGACGCATACGACAAGGCATTAAAAGGCTTCGACCTTCAAGTCGGAATTTCTTTAATCTTCTAATCACAAAAACGACAATGAAAAGACTTTTCAGCATAATTCTATCGGTTGCCGTCGCTTCTGTCTTTACTGCCTGCAAAGACGACTACGACGGATGGATTCCTGAAAATCCCGACAAACCACACATCACAGAGATAATCTCGCCGACCGACATCAAAATTGAAGCGGCGGGCACACCTCAAACCGTAACAGTCGCTCTCAACGACGACTGGACAATCACCAACATCCCTTTCTGGCTGACTGTGTCGCCGACAAGCGGAAAAGCCGGAGAGAAAGTGACGGTAAACATCAGTGCGGAGTCAAACACAAAAAGCGTGTCGGAAAGAGGCGTGCAACTTTATGTGTCAACGAAATTCAACACTCAATATATCGGTGTGACACAATTCGGCGTGCCGGAGTCTGGCATCCCCTACCTCAGTTTCGCTGCAACGGGAGACCAGCAGACTTTCAGGCTGTTCCTCCACTCCGATTGGGAAATCACAAACATCCCGACATGGCTCCGCTTCTCGACAACAAAAGGCTATGCCGAGCAGGAATACACCATCACTGTGACTGCCGAAGAAAACAGCACGACAAGTTCACGCACAGCGACATGCCGACTTTACCGCGGCAATTCAAACCAGTACGAGACTCTTTCGGCAAAACAGGATGCGCACTATCTAAAAATCAACGGCGAGGAATACTCAAGCAGTTTCAGCTTCTACTCGAGCACCGACATCGAGAAGGTGACAATCACTTCATCCGCTAAATGGACTGCCAAGGCCTCACAGCCGTGGATTGTGCTTTCGCAGACGGAGGGCTTGCCTGGAGAAACAATCTTGACAATCTCAACGAAAAAGACATCGACAACGACTTCAACTTCAGGACAGATTGATTTCTATATCGGTGACACAAGATTCAATTCCATCTACACTTATCTAAGATATTGACAACAATGAAACGTTTGCTGACATTCATAATAGCCGCAATCATATTCTTCCCCTGCGGAGCGCAAAGTTGGGAAGAAATCAAGAGCAGCCGGCAATACATCTACGGCGAGGGCTGGGGATCAAGCGATGCCGAGGCCGACAAGAACGCACTTGCCGACCTTATAAGCAAGATTTCCGTGCAGGTGCAAAGCTCGTTCACGCTGACGGAAGATGAGCTGAGCCACAACGGGCAGGTGGACGGCGAGACTTATGCCCGGTCGAAGGTGCAAACCTACTCACAAGCCACGCTCACCAACACTGAGAAAATCGTGATTGAATACGAGCCTGACGCACATGTGGGACGCTACATCCTGAAATCGGAAATTTCACGCATCTTCGAGGCGCGCCGACGACGCATCGACGAGATGCTCGGACTTGCGGAGACTGCTGAAAAAAATGCAAAAATCGACGATGCGCTGCGCTATTACTATTGGGCGTATGCCATGCTGAAAACGCTGCAGCATCCGAATGAGGTCAGGGACTCGAACAACCATCTGCTGTCAACATGGATTCCAGCTCAGATGAACGACATCTTTGACGGCATAAAGGTGAGACCGATGCGCAAGACGTCAGACAACGTGCTTGAGGTGGCGGTGACATACAAAGACAAGCCTGTGGCAAGCTACGACTACACATATTTCGACGGACAGAACTGGAGCAACATCTACAGCGCCAAAGACGGACGCGGCGTGATCGAGCTAAACCCTGGCGCAATAACCGACAATCTGAGGCTGAAAAGCGAATATGAATATCGCGGGGAGGCTCACATCGACAGCGAAATCGATGCGGTGATGTCGACCGTAAGAGGTCAGGCGTTCCGCAAATCATACATCAATGTCAGCGGCGACACCCCTTCAGTCGCTGCCACACGTGAGGCAGAGGCGGCTATCGAGACCGCTCCTGTGACCAACGCCATTGAGTATTTATCAAACGACACAGAATACCGCAAAACAATCGGCAAGGTGCTTGCCGCAATAACAGCCAAGGACTATGCGGCGGCTGAAAAATATTTCACGCCGCAGGGCGCCGAAATGTTCCGCAGCCTGATTAACTACGGACGTGCCCGAGTGCTCGACACCTCAGGACTGACGTTCTATCAGAACGGCGACCGCGTGGTGTGCCGCAACGCGAAAATGTCGTTTTCGTTCCGCAACGGCTTGCGCAAATCATTTGTCGAGGACGTGGTGTTTACGTTCGACTCGAAAAAACGCATCGACTACATTGCTTTCGGTCTTGGCGAAAAGGCTGAACACGACATCCTCAACAACGACGAATGGAACGAAGCCACACGAAAGGCTTTGATGAACTTCCTTGAGAACTATAAAACTGCATTCGCACTGAAAAGAATCGACTATCTGCGAAACGTGTTCGACGACAATGCCGTGATTATTTCCGGGTGCGTAATCACCCCTGGAGGAAACCGATTCGCCGACAGCAACTCGCATTATGCCCAAAATCAGTATGTGCGCTACACGCGGGAGGGCAAGAACGAGTATATAGCACGCATGGCGCGCAGTTTTGCAAGCAAGGAGTTTATCAACATTCGCTTCTCCGACAACTCTGTCAAGAAACTCGGCAAGGGCATGGAGTCGTACGCAATCCAGATAAAACAGGACTATTACTCGTCAAACTACGGCGACACTGGCTACCTGTTTCTCTATGTGGACATAAACGACCCCGAAAATCCTATCATAAAGGTGCGCACATGGCAGCCTAAACCCGACCCGAAATTCAAGCTGATTGATGCCGGATATTTTTAAAACAACGATTTTTTTACTAACCAATAAATAAATGCATTATGAAAAAACTCATCGCATTGTGCCTCGTGCTGATTCTTGCGGCACCGGCTTTAACTACAAACGCAGAGAGTAGTCTGCAAAAGGAACTGAACAAAGAACTTGTAAAGCAACTGAAAAAGAACTATAAGAAAAAGAAAAAAGAATTGGAGAAGGACAGATGGAAAATCTACGGTTCTTCAAAAACTCTTGAGGTTGCATTGCTTGAACACTACACAAAACTGTACAACGACGGCGAAGTGGCTGAGGAAATAATCGGTACTGCCGACAATTTCAAATCAAACAACGTCGGACGCCGTCAGGCTGTGACCAACGCCCAAGTGGCTTACGCCCAGAGAGCCGGCGCTCAAGTGAAGGCCCGCATCGTGGAGGACATCGCGGCAAACTCTGCCGACATCAACGCAGAATTCGAGCATTTCTATGCCGCCTACGAGGCTCAGGTGCAGAAAGAAATCGGCGCTGAGCTCCAAGAGAGTTTCACCATCGTGCGCCCGCACACAAAAAGCAAGAAATGCAACACATACGACATGCAGGTTTTCTTCATCATCAGCGAGGACGCTGCCACACGCGCCCGTGTTCGCGCCTACGAAAACGCGCTGAAGGAGTCGGAGGCGGCACAACGCTATGCCGACCGCGTGTCGCAATTCATTCAGAAAGGCATCTCTCCTTCTGCCCCTCAGAACTAATCCTCTGTAGATGAAACGTTTGCTCATATTCGTCATTGTCATGGGGGCGGCATTCCATTGCCACGCTCAGGATAATGACGATTTTGAATCATTCCGCAGCGGTCTGATGGACGGATTCCAGTCGTTCAGGCAGGAGGTGCTGACTGGATACACTGATTTCCTGCGAACCGCATGGGAGGATTTCAACGTGTTCCGCAGCGAAAGCCGCGACAGCAAGCCGAAGCCACGCACTGCCCCTACTGTCGACTCGCCGTCTCCACAGCCAACGACACCGGAACCGCAGGCAAATCATCCGACACCGGCAGCCACTCCGCCCGCTCCCAGCCCTGCGCCTGCCGTACACAACAACATTACGCTTGATTTCTACGGCACACGGCTTATGCTGCCGGCACTGAAAATGGCTGCGCTCCGCACTTCCGACAACAATGGCGTCGCCGATTTCTGGCAGGCTCTCGACAGTCAGGGTCTTGGCTCCAAGACTGGCAATGCCCTGAAAGAAATTGCCGAACGCCATCGCTTCAACGATTGGATGATGCTAAAACTTGTGGAAACCTACGTGGCAAACCAACTGTCGACGGCATCTGCCGACACGCGCACCGCCATGCGCCAATATCTGCTATGCCACACAGGCTACGATGTGCGCGTGGCTCAAAACGACGGATGCCTGGCCTTGCTTGTGCCATATTCCACCACCATCTACAGCAGCAGTTACATCGATGTCGACGGGAAGCGGTTCACGTTGGTTTTCGACGCAAAGTCGGGACGCACCACAGCCTGCGGAAGCGTGCGCACCTACCATCTGCCGGGCGAGCGCAACGCGGGAGGTCTAATAGACCCCGTGTTCCGACAAGCCCCAAGGGTAACGGAGTCGATGGTTTCTGTAAAACTAACCGACAAAAAGACATCTGTGGCGTGCAATGTCAACGCAAACCTCGCCAAACTTCTTTACGACTATCCACAGATTCCTCTGATTGAATATTCCCGCTCATCGCTGCAGCCGTCGTTCCGCAAGGAGCTGACATCGCAATTGCGGCAGACAACAGCCGGGATGACTCCGGAAGCGGCTGTAGGCACCCTGCTGAACCTCGTGCAGCACGCTTTCAAATATGCCACCGACCAAGAGCAGTTCGGATTTGAGAAGCCCCTCTTCCCCGAAGAGTCAGCAATCTACGGCATCAACGACTGCGAAGACCGCGCGTTGCTGTTCAGCATGCTCATAAGGCAAGTGACGGGGCTCGACTGCCTGCTCGTCGAGTATCCCGGGCATGTGGCGTGCGCCGTGCGCCTGCCTGAATATCAAGGCAACGGCACCTGCTACTCGTTTGAAGGCCACCGCTACGTTTTGACCGACCCTACATTTGTCGGTGCAAAAATCGGGATGTGCATGCCCGCCTACCGCGGCTCTCATCCCAAACTTTCCAAACTTGACTGATGCCCTACAGCATACCCCACAAAAAAAGGTCGCGTCCCACACAAGAGACGCGACCTTTTTATTATTTCTTTTGCAATTGTCTAATTATACGGCATAACCGCTATCAAATCGGCAAACTTCTCTGCCGCATCCTGCATAGGCTTTGAAAGCATCGTCTTAAGGATAGGATTCAAATCAATTTTCACCTCCACATGCGCATTGGTGGTTTCAGGAGCACCGCCGTCGGCAAGACACACATCAATGGAAAGAGGGAAAGGCGAGCTTACCGTTTCCAGATGCACCTTCTCGTTCACAACACCATTAGCGATTCTGAATGAAACATCGCCCACCGGTTTTGCCTCCAATGTTATCACATCGCCGTCGATGCGGATGTTGCCCACCTGCTGCTTCAAATCGTCGGGTACATTGTCTGCAATCCCCTTGAAACTCTCAGGGTTGTTGAGACGTGAATAAATCAAGTCACGACCCGCCGACACGATTCTTTCAGAACTCTTGAATGTAGCCATAGGATTGTTTTATTCGTCGATAGTTGCTGTAGGCGTCCAGTTTTCAGGATCCTGTCGCCACAATTTCAATGTCTCGAGATCTGCCTCCTTGATATAGTTGATTTTCAATGCTGCGTCGAGCATCGCGGTATAGTTGCCGAGAGTAAGCAGTTTGACACCGGCTTTCTTGAAATTCTCTTCTGCCAACGGGAATTGATATGTAAAGATGGCAAGCATGCCGACAACCTCCGCGCCAGCGTTGCGCACTGCCTCTACGGCTTTCAAGCTGCTGCCGCCTGTTGAAACAAGATCCTCGATAACCACCACCTTCTGTCCAGGCTTAAGGTTGCCTTCGATAAGGTTCTCCAAGCCATGGTCTTTTGGTGACGAGCGCACATAAATGTAAGGCTTGCCAAGAGTATCGGCCACGAGAGCTCCGAGAGCGATGGCACCGGTTGCAACACCTGCCACAACTTCCGCATCAGGAAAATTCTCAATAATCAATCGGCTCATTTCCACTTTCAAGAAACTGCGGGTTTCTGGATATGACAAAGTCTTGCGGTTATCGGTGTAAATCGGCGAGTTCCATCCCGACGACCAAGTAAACGGATTATCTGGTTGTAGTTTGATTGCGCTGATTTTCAGCAATTTCTCTGCTAAGATACTTTCCAATTTTTTCATAAGGCAATAAATAGTTATGCTATTAAGACAAGATAGATTCCACATCCACCCTATTTTGTGTGCAAAGATAGTGCAAGGCGAGCGAAAAAGAAAGGAACTTGTTCATTTTCTTTTTCCGAGCCGCAGCCTATATTATCAAAAGATAGTGCAAGGCGAGCGAAAAACCGAGCAAACCGAGCGAAAAATAAAGTTTACTTCAATTTTTCCGAGGTGCAGCCGGTTTTATCAAAAAAGAAAGGAACTTGTTCATTTTCTTTTCCCGAGCCGCAGCCTATATTATCTCACATTAGAAATTTCCGGAAGATCAAGAATTTCTCCAAACGCTATTATTCCTTGCGTTCAGGCACCACCACATCATCGACCACTGCGTCGGGTTTCGGCTGCGACACCTCTTTCTTTGGCTTGTCGCGATGGAGCGGCAAAGTGTATGCCACCGACAAACTTACGTTCAAATGATTGTCGCGCACGCCATAGCCCGGGATATAGTACGGCCGCGAATTGGGCGAATCCTTGACGGAAAACGGGAAATTGTAGCGCACCGACCATCCCATTGAGAAATTTTTAAACAGTTCAACCTGAATGCCTACCACTGCCTCGCCCCAGAACGCAGAGCTGCTTTGCCCGCGCAAGTCAAACGTCGACGGGTCCTTGCCCCAATAGCCATTGTCGACAGTGATGCCGGTAACGTCATAGTTAAACTTTGACGCAGCAAAGCGCACACCGGCATACAGCTGATATTTAGGGTCTTTGGCATAAAGAAAATTGTAGTTCATTCCGATTTTGCCATACAAAGCAAGTTTACTCTTATATGTAAAATTACCGTCCTCAGGAGAGCAGTCGGCTTGTCCGAAACCCACTTCCGCCACCGGGATATAGCGGTTTCTGATATTCACTGCCGCCCACACGTCGCCATCGCCATAGTCCTGACCGAGCGCACGCATCAGAGGCCCCCAAAAGTTGACACCAAGCGTGACTCCCATCAGCGTCGGGCGATATACGCGTTTCGACGCACGCTCGATTGAATCGCGGCGCAACGAGTCGAGCGTCAACGAATCGGTGCGCAGGAATTTCAGCTTCTCCTGGCGCCGTATCTCCTTCAGCTCCTCCTTCGTCACAGGCTTCAGCTCGTCGGTCGACGCCACCGGAGTCACCTTGCGTTGAGCCACTGCCACAACAAGCGTCAGCAGCAGCACCGCAATCACAGCCAGCCGCCTCATTGTGCGCCGGCCTCCCCTGTCCGGAAGAATATCTTGATATTTTCAGTGTTGGTGTTGTCTATACGCCGCTGCGGCACTTGGATGGAATCAATCAGATTGTGCGACACGCTGCAGTCCGTGACGTCAAACACATAAAACGCACCGCAGTCCTTGGAATAGAAAAACGGCACACGGTCGTAGCAGACCGTCACCGTGTCGGTTATGCCCTCCAAATCCTGCTGGTTATACTGAATCACAAAGCGTGAGCAATCAGCGTCGACATCAAACGGCAGATAGACCTGCTTGGTCGACGACTGGTTGCGGATAATCGCCGAATCGCCAGGAGACCCGATGCCATAGACCGTCAGCGAGTCAACCGCAATCGACGTCTTCGTCTGCGACGAATAAAACCCAGCCAACGGAAGACTCGAAGAATTCTCCTCGCAGCCGTTGTTGCTGCACGACGCCATCCACATAATCATACCTATCGACAACGCCAGCAATATGTTGCGCAAAGCCGTCATAATCACGTCAAATCTCCTCACGGATTTGATAACTGTTGCGGCCCTCGGCATTGCGGGCAATCAGCTCACCGATAAATCCGGCAAGGAAAAACTGCGAGCCCATAAGCATCATCGTCAGAGCGATGTAGAAATACGGAGAGTCGGTAACCAAACGGTAAGGCATGCCATTATACATGGCACACAGCTTCATCGCGCCAACCACTATGGCCGACACAAAACCGATAAGAAACATTATTGAGCCGAGAAATCCGAAAATATGCATCGGCTTGCCGCCAAACTTCGAGATAAACCACAGACTCAGCAAGTCGAGATAACCGTTGACAAAACGGTTCAAGCCAAACTTCGTAGTGCCATATTTGCGGGCCTGGTGGTGCACAACCTTCTCGCCGATGCGTGCAAAACCCGCATTTTTGGCAAGATAAGGGATATAGCGGTGCATCTCGCCATAAACCTCGATGTTTTTAACCACATCCTTGCGATAAGCCTTCAGACCACAGTTGAAATCGTGCAGATTCTTGATGCCACTCACCTTGCGCGCCGTGGCATTGAAAAGCTTTGTAGGAATCGTCTTCGACAGCGGGTCGTAGCGCTTCTGCTTCCATCCCGACACAAGGTCGTAGCCATCCTCCATAATCATCCGATAAAGTTCCGGAATCTCGTCAGGACTGTCCTGAAGGTCGGCGTCCATAGTAATCACAACATCACCCTCGGCACGCTCGAATCCCACGTTCAGTGCCGGCGACTTGCCATAGTTGCGGCGGAAACAAACACCCTTCACAGCCGCACTCTTGGCCTTCAAGTCGTTGATAACCTTCCACGAAGCGTCGGTCGAGCCATCGTTGACAAAAATAATCTCATACGAGAACCCGTTGGCTTTCATCACGCGTTCAATCCAAGCCTCCAGTTCAGGCAGCGATTCCGCCTCATTATACAGCGGAACTATAACAGATATATCCATAAATTCTTTCTTGTACGTACAGTCTGCAAAATTAGCATTTCCCATCGTAACAAAAAAATCGATTGCCGTTTTTTGAAAGTTTTTTTGATTATAGCCACCCTCTGTCGATGCATATCGTCATTTTCGCCGGTCAAAGCCGCCCGCCCGACACCTTTTCGCCTCCAAATCCACCGACAAAAAACAAGCACCCCCGCAAACGTTAAAAACTTCTCCTCAACACCAATTTTCCACTCGTTTTTTTTCTTAATCTTAATTTATTTACATACCTTTATGGTCGAATTATAACAATCCTATCAAAAGAAAGTTTATTGGTTTAATCTAACCTCTGAGCAACAACATTGGAAGATAACACCAAACAGCCTTTAGCGGCTGACGCTTCATTGTATAATGGGCAGCCTACCGACACAGGCTCATCGTGTCCAAGTGCAAGACTTACCTCTTGTACGCCCTCCATTTCGGATAATGTCAGAGGTGAAATGATTTTGCAATATAAAAAATATCTAAAACAAAATGCGTATGCAGATTATTTTGACAAGAAAAGATGCTGAAACAAAATTGAAGGAAAAATTTGGCATAGAGCATTTCTATGATGAACAGTGGAAGTCTATCGAACGAATACTTCGAGGAGAACGAATCCTAATGATAGAACGTACTGGATTCGGCAAATCGTTATGTTACCAGTTCCCTGCCACAGTATTTGATGGTGTTACGGTTGTATTTTCTCCACTGATAGCTCTAATGCGTGATCAAGTCAGAGGATTGGTGAAAAAGGCATTCCTGCAGCTTATATTAATTCAGAGCAGTCGCATGAGGATAATCAAGAAGCTATTCGACGCGCTAAAAACAATGAAGTAAAGATATTATATATAGCACCCGAAAGACAGGAGAATGACGAATGGATAGAAGCTACTCGCCACATAAAGCTTTCAATGATTGTAATTGATGAAGCACATACTATTTCTGTTTGGGGTCATGATTTTAGGCCATCGTTCCGCAGGATTATTAATTTAGTACAGTTCCTTCCGAAGAACTTACCTGTCCTTGCTACTACTGCAACCGCAACAAAAAGGGTTCAACATGATATTGAACAACAGATAGGTGGACAATTGACTACAATCAGAGGAAGCCTTGCGCGACCGAACTTTGCTCTGCAAGTAATAAAGGTTATGTCTGAAGATGAAAAAATGATATGGTTGGCTCAAAACATTGGCAAATTAGATGGTATTGGCTTAATATATACAGGCACACGTATAGACACAGAAACTTATGCGAAATGGCTTCAGTTTGTCGGAGTCAAAGCTATAGATTATAATGCAGGTCTCGATGCAGATACAAGAAGGTCTATAGAGAGTGGCCTAATGCAAAACAGATGGAAGTGTGTAGTATCAACCAATGCTTTAGGTATGGGAATAGATAAGCCTGACATTCGTTTTATCATACATACTCAAATTCCAGCATCACCTATTCACTACTATCAGGAGATTGGACGTGCGGGACGTGACGGAAAACCTACACGTATAATATTGTTTTACAATGAAAGTAAAGACAATGGAAGAGAAGTGCCTACAGACTCAGTACTTCCTCTTTCATTCATAGATGGTGCTCGTCCGTCATTAAAAAAATATCAAAAGGTCATAGAATTATTAAAAGAAGAACCTCTGTCTGAGAGAGAAATCCTAAAAAAGGCTAATCTTAAGCAAACTCAAGCAAGGGTGATTAAAGCAGATCTGATAGATCAAGGAATCATCAAGGAGGTTATCTATGGCAAAACAAAGAAATATGAATACCAATATAATGCCCCGGTCCTAAATACAAAATATTTTGAGGAGCAGAGAGAAGCAAAGCTGAATGAACTTCGTTCTATGGAACAGTATATATATACTGATATGCCAAGAATGAAATACTTATGCAAGTTTCTGGATAGTGACGAGCAAATGGATTATAGAAATTGCGACAACACGAATTTAGAGAAAATTCACGTAGTTACGTCACCAGAGCTAACGAAGAAGCTTGAGGACTTTAGGGATACGTATTTCCCAATTTTGGAGCTTTCTTCATGGACAACTAGAAAGGGTGGATTTAGAGTTTGTTTACCTTCTCCCTACAAGATTTTGATAGAGAAAACAATACAAAAAAATAGTGATTCCATAGAACGATATGTGAATGAATATAAAAATGATTTTAGAACATCTGATTATACCTATGAAGAAGTAGAAATAATAAAAGAGCATCTAAGAAAAGCATCACATATGGTGAATGGCTATGCAGCCTCTTATTATGGAACTTCCAATGTAGGAGCAGCTATACATCGAAGTAAATATGAGAATGGAGGGGATTTTCCTGATTTCCTGTTAAAAAAGACCTTGTCTATGTTTGGAAAGAAATTCGGAGATGTTAAATTTGATTTAGTACTATACTTGCCTCCAACAAAATCTGGAGATCTTGTAAAGAACTTTGCCATGAAGTTTGCAAGTGTAATAAGCGTTCCTATAAGTCATGCTTTGAAAAAGGTGCGTGTAACACAAGAACAAAAGATGTTTCAGAATTCATACAGCAAACGTGAAAATGTATTGGATGCATTTGATATAGAGGATGGCATAATCAAAGGTAAAACAATACTCTTGATAGATGATATATACGATAGTGGCGCAACACTAAAAGAAGTTGGAAATTTATTAACACGAAAAGGAGCAACATATATTGTTCCTATCGTTATAGCAAAAACTGTAGGAGGTACATTATGAACAAACAAGAATTGACATATTGGATAACGCTTGCATTGATTCCTAAGATGTGGACCAAGCGTAAGAATGAGATATATGTAAACTGTTTTCAACACGTTCCACAAATATCCATAATAGAATTGTTTGAAAAATCTTCAAATTGGGATATTGTCGGGCTGAATGAAACTGAGAAAAATCAGTTTGAAGAAGCAAGACTTCAATTGGCAAACAACTCATTTCTCGTGGAAGACTTAATGTCTCAAGGGTATGACATATTACCTGTAACTCATGAAGAGTACCCTAAGCTTTTGAAAAAAAATTTAAAGTTTAATGCTCCTGTTGTTATATATATAAAAGGAAACAAATCGCTGTTGAAAGAAGAGTCTATTGCTATTGTTGGGTCACGAAGTGCCGATGAGAAGTCTTTAGCTTTTACAGAAAATATAGCAAGGAAAGCTGTGACAGATAACAAGGTCGTTGTCAGTGGTTTTGCAAAAGGAGTGGATCGCCAAGCTTTAGACTCAGCAGTTAATGCAAATGGGAAAAGTATTATTGTGCTTCCACAGGGCATAATGACTTTTGGCTCTGGCTTTAAACAATATCTAAAACATATCATTCAAGGAAATGTGTTGGTTATGAGTGCTTTTGCTCCCAAAGCGCCATGGTCGGTAGAATTCGCAATGGCACGTAATCCTATTATATATGGTATGGCATCAGAAATATTTGTAGCTCAAAGTGATGATAAAGGGGGAACTTGGGCTGGTGTGCTTGATGGTCTAAGAAAGAATCGTCCTATCTATGTCAGATATCCTGACGATAATGAAAAAAATGCAAATCGTCTACTTATTCAGAAAGGAGCATTCGCCGTAGATATATGTGGAAAGACTTTACCCCTTAGCCCTGATGAACAAAAAAGTCCTAAACAGTTAGAAAAAGACACACTGGATTCAAATATAATTGCAGTATTAAATAGTGTCGAAATGATTTCCGCAAAAGAAATCATTAGCAAATTACACATAGATTGGAGAGATGACAAAATGAAGCGCTATCTTGAGAAGATGTCGCAAGTGGAAAAAAAGAAGATAAAGAATAGAATTTATTATAATTTGAAAGGTAAAGTGCAACGAGAGTTGTTTTGATGGCTCTAATAGACTTTTTTCATGACTATCATACAAGGACACTATGCTCGAACACGAATTACAACAATACCTCCTTCGTGAGTATCCGCAGGAAAATGCACGATGTGAATGGAAAGAGTTTAAGAACTTGAATAACTCGTTCTGTGGGAACGAGAAAGATGATGTCATAACCTACGTGTCGGCTATCGCCAACATTTGGGAGGACATCTTGTGATTGGTGCTAAAGACAAGACACTCGAAATCGTCGGGACTGACATTTCAAGGCTTACCTTTAATGGGCAACCGGCAAATACACAGTCTGCAACTTTCAAACTCACCGAAAGTTGCGAAGTTCTCTGAACGTCAAAACCAAAGCGCACAGTTAACGCCTTTTTATATATTCGTTTGCCTCGCCTCAACTCTATCAAGATTTTCAGCGTGGGCAACACATTGCAAATGTATGAAATTTTTCAATCAAAAAAACTTTTTTGCAAATATTTTTTTCTGAGCGTTTATTTGCGCCTATTCCACTGCTGTTTCTTTGAAAAATGGCAGTTTAAGAGTAACTTTGCCCCAAGTAAACCAAAAACGATGACAACAACTAAAAAACGAGTGGCTGCGTTCGATGTGCTGAAGGGCATCGCCATATATCTGGTGGTGATGGGGCACGTGCTGACGATGTGCATACGCGACATCGACAGTGCGGTGCTGTTCAAGCTTGTTGGAGAAATACACATGCCGATATTTTTCTTTATCAGCGGCTATTTCACCTATAAGCTTACCGGCAACGGTGATTTCGCCATGCCCAATCTGCGCAAACGCTTCTGGCAGCTTATCATACCGTTTCTGGCAGTAAGTGCGCTGTGGATGTGGTATTTTCCGCACAGCCGTCTGCAATCGCCCTTGTCGCAGTCGTGGCCGCAACTTCTCACCACTTATTGGAAAGACGGCTATTGGTTTACGCTGACACTGTTTGAGGTGGTGCTTGTCTATGCCGGCATAAGCCGTCTGATGGCTGCCGCGCGACGCTTGTGGATGCAGGTTGCCATACCAGCCGCCGCATATCTGGCGTTGATTCTTGTGTCGCCCCTTATTTCCGACCCCGCCGCAAACTTCGACCCCGTAGGCATCGGACTGCTCACACAGTTTTTCCCGGTGTTTATGATGGGAGTGTTCGCCCGCAAATATTCCGACGCGTTCCGCCGCATGGCTACACAGCCGTGGGTTGCCACAGCGGCTGCCGTGGCGGCGTTCGGCACGTGGTATTATTCCGTATACACGTGGGAGTTTCCTGCCCTACCGGCATGGTGCCAGTTTGTGGCGCAACCCGTGCTCCACGCCTCGCTGATGACCGTGGTGTTCGGGATGGTCTACCGCAGCGATGTTGAGACGTTTGCCTCAACGCGCGCCGGACGCTGGCTGACTCTTCTCGGCAACGAGAGTCTCGGCATCTACCTACTCCACTACTTTTTCCTCTTCCCTCTCACACCGCTTCAGGAGCCTATGCGCATGCTTGGACTCACATTTATGCCGTCGGTGATGGTGTCGGCGTTTTTCGCTTTCTTCATCATTCTTGCAGCGCTTGGAGCCAATTGGGCGATAGGCAAAAACAGAGTGTTGGCATTCCTTCTGATTGGTAAAACTGTAAAAAAGATATAAAATGAATATAGCGATTGTTGGTTCTGGATATGTAGGTCTTGTTTCGGGCGCATGCTTCGCCGAAGTCGGCGTCGACGTGACCTGTGTCGACATCGACGAGAAAAAGATTGCAAACCTTAGAAACGGTGACATCCCCATCTACGAGCCGGGGCTCGATGACTTGGTCAAGCGCAACGTGGAGGCAGGACGCCTGCATTTCACCACCCGTCTTGAAGACGTGATCGACACGGTGGAAGTGGTGTTCAGCGCCGTCGGCACCCCTCCCGACGAGGATGGCAGCGCCGACCTTCGCTACGTGCTTGAGGTGGCGCGCACATTCGGCCGCAACATCAACAAATACGCTCTGCTCGTCACGAAGAGCACCGTGCCTGTCGGCACTTCCCACAAAATCAAAGCCGCCATCCGCGAGGAGCTGAAGCGACGCGGTGTCGACGTGCCGTTTGAGGTGGCGTCAAATCCGGAATTTCTGAAGGAAGGCGCGGCGATAAAAGACTTCATGTCGCCCGACCGTGTGGTAATCGGTATCGAATCGGAGCGTGCGCGCAAAGTGATGGAACGCCTCTACCGTCCGTTCCTGCTCAACAATTTCCGCGTGATATTCATGGACATCGCATCGGCGGAAATGACCAAGTACGCAGCCAACTCAATGCTTGCCACGCGCATCTCGTTCATGAACGACATCGCCAATCTGTGCGCTCTTGTCGGAGCCAATGTCAACATGGTGCGCAAGGGCATCGGCGCCGATGCCCGTATCGGCACAAAATTTCTATATCCTGGCTGCGGCTACGGCGGATCGTGCTTCCCCAAAGACGTGAAAGCCCTTATCCACACCGGCGCGGAGCATGGCTACCGGATGCGCGTAATCGAGGCAGTGGAATCGGTCAACGAACGTCAGAAATCAATCGTCTACGACAAGCTCTCGGCATTCTTCGGCGGCGACCTGCGCGGCAAGCGCATAGCCCTGTGGGGACTGGCGTTCAAGCCTGAGACCGACGATATGCGCGAGGCTCCGGCACTGGTTGTCATCGACAAGCTGGTTGAAGCCGGCGCAGAGGTGGTGGTCTACGACCCTGTGGCAATGGACGAATGCCGCCGGCGCATCGGCAACCGTGTGGCTTATGCCCGCGACATGTATGACGCCGTGGTCGATGCCGACGCCCTTGCCCTTCTCACCGAGTGGAAACAGTTCCGCTTGCCTTCATGGGGCGTGGTAAGCCGTGCGATGCGCGGCAACGTCATCGTTGACGGACGCAACATCTACGACGAAGCCGAACTCTCAGAGGAAGGCTTCATCTACCACTGCATCGGAAAGTAAAGGCTTATGCGGCAACCGCCGCGCTTTCGAATCAATCGGATGGCGCAGCGGGGTTAATTTAGCCAAAATCGGTCATTAGAAATTGGCTACTAACGCCTTTCCAACAACCGATTTTAAGCATATCTTGCAACTTTTTTCCACTGTTTGATATGCGAATTTACAACTTTTTTCCAGGCGATGCCCGAAAATTCAGAGCGCCGGATTGGAAACAAGACGGCGTACAGCGTCGTAGTCGGTCGGGGCAAACCAATGCATGCCGGCGTCCTTGGCATACCACGTAAGCTGCTTCTTGGCGTAGACGCGCGTGTTTTTCTGCAACCGAGCCACGGCTGTCGGGAAATCCATCGTGCCGTCGAAATAGGCAAACATCTCCTTGTAGCCTACGGTGTTGAGCGAATTGAGGTGGCGCAGCGGATAGACGCGGCGAGCCTCCTCGACAAGCCCCTCCTCCACCATCTTCTCAACACGCCGGTTGATGCGGTCGAAAAGCTCTTGCCGCGGCAGGTTCAAACCAATCTTTACAATTCTGAACGGCCGCTGCTTCACAATGCCCGTGCGCAGAGACGAGTAAGGCTTTCCCGACTGCAGACAGATTTCCACCGCATGCGCCACGCGCTTCACATTGTTCAAGTCAACCTGCTCATAGTATACGGGGTCGAGCCTGCGCAGCTCCTCACGCATAGCGTCGGCACCATCCTCGGCAAGCCGGCGCGCCACGTCGCGGCGCACGTCGTCGCTTATCGTGGGCAGCTGGTCGATGCCCTTACACACTGCGTCGACATACATCATCGAACCTCCGCACATCACCACATAGTCGTGGGTCAGGAACAAGCGTCCGATCACCGCCAACGCGTCCTCCTCAAACTGCGCGGCGCTATAGTATTCGTCCAAACCGAGGATTCCGACAAAGTGATGGCGCACAGCGGCAAGCTCGTCGGCTGTAGGAGCGGCAGTCCCGATGGGAATGTCACGAAAAATCTGGCGCGAGTCCGCCGACACGATTTCCGTGCCGAGGTCACGCGCCAGACGTATGGCAACCGCCGTCTTTCCCACCCCCGTGGGTCCAGTAATCACTACGAGAGTTTTCTGCGGCATACAGCGTTTTTCTTTATCGTTGAGCCACGAGTTTGCAGATTTCCACAACCACATCGGTTGCTTTCTCCATTGAAGGAATCGGCACAAACTCATAGCGGCCGTGGAAGTTCAGTCCACCGGCAAAGATGTTGGGACAAGGCAGCCCCTTGAACGACAGCTGCGCGCCGTCTGTGCCGCCACGGATAGGCTGCACCTTCGGAGCCACATCGGCATTTTCCATAGCCTGCTTTGCGATGTCGACAATATACATCACCGGCTCGATTTTCTCACGCATATTGTAGTATTGGTCCTTGATTTCTATCGATGCGCAACCGGGATACTCATGGTTCACCTTGCGCACAAGATGCTCAAGTTCCTTCTTGCGGCGCTCAAAGCGGTCGCGGTCGTGGTCGCGGATAATGTAAGTCAACTTCGACTCCTCCACCGTGCCCTCAAAGCCGATAAGGTGATAGAAACCCTCATAGTCCTCGGTGTGTTCCGGAGTTTCCCACCGCGGCAACATGATGCTGAATTGGTTGGCGATGCGGATAGAGTTTATCATTTTGTGCTTGGCATAGCCCGGATGCACGTTGCGTCCCTTGAACGTAACCTTAGCCGACGCTGCGTTGAAATTCTCAAACTCAAGCTCGCCTATCGCTCCGCCGTCCATCGTGTAAGCCCAGTCGGCGCCGAAACGCTCCACGTCAAACTTGTGCGCGCCCAGACCGATTTCCTCATCGGGATTGAACGCGATGCGGATGTCACCGTGCTTGATTTCCGGATGAGCCTGCAGATATTCCACAGCAGTGATAATCTCAGCGATACCCGCCTTGTCGTCGGCTCCGAGCAGCGTCTTGCCGTCGGTCACGATAAGGTCCTGACCCTTGTATTCGCAAAGCTCAGGGAAATCGGCAGGCGAAAGCACCACATTGCTGTCTTTGTCGAGCACGATGTCGCCGCCCTCGTAAGCCTTCACGATGCGCGGGTTGACGTGGCGTCCCGACATGTCGGGCGACGTGTCGAGATGGGCGATGAATCCCACAGTAGGCACTTTCTTGTCAATGTTGCCCGGAAGAGTGGCCATCAAATAGCCATTCTCGTCGAGCGATATGTTTTCAAGCCCCATTGACTGCAGTTCCTTTTCAAGAGCCTGGGCAAAAATCATCTGTCCCGGAGTGGATGGTGTAAGATTGGTAAGTTCGTCACTCTGAGTGTCGAACTTGACATAATTTAAAAATCTGTCGACAACATTCATATCTGTTGAGTTTTTCTGATTTCAAGATGTTAATTGCGTCGCGCGAACGACATTGCAAAGGTACAACATCTATTGCACAAAACTACCCCGCCGACAATGTTTTTTAATGCCGCAACGCAGTTTTATGCTCCAAAAAATTTGCGACATAGGAAAAAATTTGCAAATTTGCAGTCTAAACAATGGGAACGGCCTGCAACAACATTGATTTACTACAGGCAACCAACGTTTTTTTTACAACTCTTTACTTGATTCATCAATGCTGACATCTCAGGACATATATCGAGAAGGCGCCCATAACGGTGTGTATATGGGTCTGTTTCTGGCTGTTGTATCGGTGCTGTCGTTTCTCAGCGACCGCAACTCGCTGCTCGGCATCATCGCCATGCCTATGCTCGTCTGCGTGCCGGCAATCCACTTCTCGCTGCTGCGTTCCGCCTACCGCAAATACGGCTTAGACGCATCGTTTTCAGCACTATGGATGCTCGGCATCACAATATTCGTCGGAGCGTCGATGATTTGCGCGCTTGCCACCTACTGCCACCTCGACTTCGCCGACCCCGACTTTTTCTACCGCACCGCAACTGCGATGATGGAAATCATGAAAGGCCGTCCGGAGATGGCCGAAACCTACAAGACTTTCAAAGTGATGGTCGACGGCGGACTGCTGCCGTCAAACATCGAATTCTGCATACAAATGATGATGCTCACAATTTTCAGCGGCTCGCTGCTGACGATTGTCCTCATCCCGCTCGTGAAGCTGCGGTTCAGAGGCTTCAACAAAAGAAACTTCCAATAACAATTTATCCCCAAATAATTAGACTATGAAAAAGCAATTTATTCTCATCATTGCTGCCGTCGGCTGTCTGCTTACGGCAAGCTACGCTGTCGCCGACAACCAACCGACCGACGACATTTATGCCACCGAGAAAACTCCGACTCTGACCAAAGAGCAGAAGAAAGCGGAAAAAGCACGCAAAAAACGCGAAAAAGAAATCAAAGACTCAATAAGTTTCGAACTGGCGAAAAAAGCCGTGGAGGAAGGACGCTTTGTAATCACTGCCGACCAGATTCGCGGCAAGCACGGACGCACCGTCAACGTGAACCGCACCACCAACTTCGTCCTCGTGCAGGGCGACACAGCCGTTGTGCAGTTTGCTCTTGAAGGCATTGTCAACAGCCCAAACGGCATAGGCGGACTTACCGTGGAGGGACGCGTGACAAAAAAACGCATCGACTACGACAAACGCGGAAATCTGAACTACACGATGTATGTGACCGGCACTGCCCTTTCCGCCGACGTGACGTTCACTCTGCCCAAAGGCTCAACCCGCTGCAGCGCTACCGTAAACTCAAATTTCAGCAGCGACCAGCTGACATTCTCCGGTGAGCTGTGCCCGTATCGCTCGAACGTGTATCAAGGATGGACTTTCAAATAACGCTTGTCTGAAAACATAACAAACTATCTTTGTAAAATTAAAAAAGATAACATTCTTTCCTTCTGGAGAGGTGGGTGAGTGGCTGAAATCAACAGTTTGCTAAACTGTCGTAGGGGTTATTCTCTACCACGAGTTCGAATCTCGTCCTCTACGCTATTATGAGAAATAATTTCGAAAACTATTTGATATACAAGAATTGTCCTTTCCATAGGTAGCAGCAAGATGAACTGTAACCTACGGAGAGGACAACTCAACTGAAATTAGCAATATGTCATAAGAAGAAATGAAAAAGATTATTATAATATTGATTTTTATGTGTTCTTGTTCAACAATAAAAGAAATACCTATTACTAATATTACTGATATAGTTGGAGATTATGAAGCGTGCATTATAGGACATCACAAAACGAAGGTCAATTATATGTTAAAGATTATGCCTGATAGCTTCTGTTTAAATATCTTGGGGCAAGATTATGATATCATATGTACAGGTAGATTGATAAACAAAAAAGACTTCTTGTTATTGATATGTAGAGAAGAGAAAGATATTGATGTATTATTATCAAATGGGTATTCAAATAAAAGAGAATATATTGTTAAAATCCTAAATAGAAAGAAAATAAAATTAGATGAAGTTATTTTGAAACGGAAATAAGCCCTAATGGATCAGTATTATAGTAAAGTTTGTGGCTATAAACTAAGTTTTCTCGATATAAACTAATACCAAAACATACATCAGGCTCCCCAATAAAAGCCTTAAAACTATCTCCTAAAGATGTTCGCAATTTAAATAAAGCGACATCTGTTGAGGGATATGGTGATAAAGTGATTACAGACGAATATGGAAATTTTATCCCAGCTTCAGAGATATATAAATATGGAATTGTTAATTCTTCAGGGAATATGGAAGGATTTATACCTGAAATATTGGTATCTCCTAAATATTCAATTACTAAAGAAGACTTAAAGCCAAAATTATATTCGGGCAATATAACTAATCATCCAGATGCTAATAATAGTATGACAGATTGGTTTAAGGTTATTTCTTACTTGACGCCGAATAATAAACAGAAATTTCTTAATTGGTTGAATAAACACTCTCTTGCTATAACTGGAGCTACGATAGGTGGAGCTGCAGCAATAACAGATAATAAAAAATAGATAAGTAAAATGAAATTAGAGCATTATTTTTTATATCGGGACGTAGATGTTGATATAAAAAAGTAGACAAAATCGAAATTACAGATGTTGATTGTTATGAAGGTCCTAATGATACACTCATTATCACAAAAAATAATTATCCTAAATTTGATGAATTACTATCAATATTAGAAAAATATAATGGTAAAAGCGGGGGTACAGGTTATATAGACATAGGCTTTTCTGATTGTTCTCTTTATAAGGAAGCGTCCAATGCCATAGATAAAGCTAAAGAATGGTTTAAACAGAAACAAAAGTTATGATTAATAGAATATTTTAATGCTTTTATTTATTATATCTACTGTGGATATTAACTATGCCCAACACATGAAATTCAATGGAATATCTATGGGCGAAACTCCTACAGTCTTTATAAGTAAATTAAAAGTCAAAGGATTTACTCCAATATCTCAAAGTGGCAATGTTTTGACAGGAGAATTTTGTGGTTGGAGCAATTGTACTATTGTAATTTTAACCAACAAAGATGTGGTAACATCAACTTGTGTAATGTTTTCAAAAATGGAAACGTGGAAAGATTTAGAAAATCGTTACAACTGCTTTAAATCCATATTAATACAAAAATATGGGAATCCCACTAAATGTGAAGAAGAATTTCAAGATTATTCTGAAGATGATTTTTCTAAACTACTACTTAATCTGCAATCACCTGCGGATATTCGCCTGCCAAGAACGTGTTAAGTCTTTCTGACTAAGCAACACATTGCGCTCCTTACTCTTCAGATGGTCGAGCGCCGTCATGCTGAAGGAATGTATAAATAGTATTACTTTAACTATTTGCAGGTCAGAAGAGTCGCGCCGCCTGATAGCCGGCATAGAGAGCGACAAAGCCAGCCACAAGACTGACCACGACATTTAGGCACATGCCGGCAGCATCGGAAATGCGCAGCATTTGCATATTTTCGTTCATAAACGTGGAGAATGTGGTGAACCCTCCACAGAAACCCACCGTAAGAAACAATTTAAGGCTTTGCGGCATCCACTCCTGCGACAGTCCGCAGAACAGACCTATCAGCAAGCAGCCAAGCACGTTGACAGCCAGCGTGCCGGCGGGCATCCATCCGTCAATCCAATTCTGCACAGTGCGTGTCAGCAGATAGCGCAACACTCCGCCCACAAAACTGCCGCACCCCACTATCATCAATGATTTCAGCATATCCATATTTTTATTGCTGAAAAGCCTTCAATGCCGCGGCATTGAAGGCTTCACTATTTGTTTTCGTCCGTCACAGGCGTATTGTGCGATAAACGAACGGCTCCTTCAAAGGGATTTTTATCTTCAGCCGTTTGTCAATGTGATTCACATAGTCGGCAGCCTCGGCAAACGTGTCAAATCCTTCGGCAACGACGAAATAGTCCTTCGCCCCGTTCTGAATCACGTAAGCCTTCGCCCCGTTCTGCCGCAAGCGCGTGCAAAACGATTTTGCATTAAACATCTGACGCATCGCACCCACAACCACGCTGTAGCGCTTCATCTTGTTTACATCGTCGTCAAACGCCTGCCACACGTTGCCTTCAAGATACAATGCCGAGCAGCCGTCGACGGTCTGCACATACGGACGCGAAGCCTCCATTATTTTGTTGTGGATTGTCGGCTCGACAACGCTGTCGAGATCAGCCTCCGCGGCATTGCGGCTGCGCACCGCCGCCTCATACGACTCACGATAGTTGCTCTCCGTTGTCTTGCAACCCGCCAATGTCAAAGCCGACAGCACTGCGATAACAACCAAACGCTTCATTGCCTGCTACTTCTTTTGATACTTATATATATCCTTGAGTTTCAAGAAATAATGCAGATGCGAGTAAGGCAGAATCGTGCCTTTGCCAGAGTTGCTGTAAGCCTGCTGGTAAGGAATCACCACCTCGCACGAATCGCCCACGTTCATAGCCATCAACGCGATTTGGAAACCGGTGATGTTGGCACTCAACACAGAGCGGTAAACACTGTCGGCAGGCGACGTCAGCAAGTAGGTGGAGTCAACGTCGACACCTCTGCACGTAAGCAGCTTATACTTCACGTCGACAGTCGAAGAAATCAGAGGCGACAAGTTGCCCTCCGTTGCCGAACGGTCGGTAAAGTAATGAATCAGCACATAGGCGTTGCGGTCAAACTCCGGTACCACCTTCTGATAGTAAGGTGTGCCGTCGGCATTTGTGCGCGCCTCCTGCTGTGCCAGCCACGCATTGTTTTCATTGCGCCAGTCCTCATAGTACTCCCACACGTCGCGCACCGGATCGAGCTTGCACGCCGAGAGCACCAGAAGGAACAACGCCAATAAAGGAAATTTTTTCATTAAAATTCTACTTTTGGAGCAGTCTGAGCCGCTTCATCGGCTTGGAACTGCGGTTTCTTTTCAAATCCGAACATTCCGGCAATTATGTTGCCCGGGAATTTCATCACGGAATTGTTGTATTTGTTGACAGCGTTTGTGTAGTCCACACGCGCCGTTGAGATGCGGTTTTCGGTGCCTTCAAGCTGCGTCTGAAGGTCGCGGAAGTTTTCCGTGCCCTTGATGTTTGGATACGCCTCCGAGACAGCGAGCAACGACTTCAACGCGCCCGACAGCTCATTTTGCGCCTGCTGGAACTTCTTCAAGTTCTCCTCGGTCAGCTGGTCGGCGGTGATGTTGACAGTTCCCACCTTCGCGCGCGCGTCGGTCACAGCCTGCAGCGTGTTTGCCTCATGGGCAGCGGCGCCCTTAACCGTGCTCACCAAGTTTGGCACAAGGTCGGAACGGCGCTGATATGCAGTCTGCACCTTGCCCCAAGCGTTCTCCACCTCGTTGCTGTCAGCAACAAGAGTATTGTACTTGACAGCTGCATAACCGCCGAAAATCAGCAATGGCACAATCAGCACTGCCACTGCCGCAAGCACAATCCACAATGTTTTTATCTTCATAACCGATCTATTGGTTTAGTTATCCTCTTAGAGCAATTTCTTAAGCAACGACTTCATCGTCACCTCCTTGTCGAGGATGCCGGCGATGTCGGCAATGGCAACACGGCTCTGCTCCATCGTGTCGCGGTGACGGATGGTCACGGTGTTGTCCTCAAGAGTCTGATGGTCGACAGTGATACAGTACGGCGTACCGATTGCATCCTGACGGCGGTAGCGTTTGCCGATAGAGTCCTTACCATCGTATTGCACCTTGAAATCAAACTTCAGAGAGTCGATGATTTCCTGAGCCTTTTCTGGAAGTCCGTCCTTGCGCACCAAAGGCATGATAGCGGCCTTAACCGGAGCCAAAGCAGCCGGCAGGTGAAGCACCACGCGGGTCTCGCCGTTCTCGAGTTTCTCCTCCTCGTAAGAAGAAGCATAAACAGAAAGGAACATGCGGTCCACACCGATTGATGTCTCGATTACATAAGGCACGTAGCTCTGGTTGAGCTCCGGATCGAAATATTGAATCTTCTTGCCAGAGAATTTCTCGTGGTTGCTGAGGTCGAAGTTTGTACGCGAGTGGATACCCTCAACCTCCTTGAAGCCAAACGGCATAAGGAACTCGATGTCGGTTGCGGCGTTGGCGTAGTGAGCCAATTTCTCATGGTCGTGGTAGCGATACTTCTCATCGCCGAGACCAAGAGCCTTGTGCCATTTCAAGCGGATCTCCTTCCATTTCTTGAACCATTCAAGCTCATCGCCTGGACGCACGAAGAACTGCATTTCCATCTGCTCGAACTCACGCATACGGAAGATGAACTGACGCGCAACGATTTCGTTACGGAAAGCCTTGCCAATCTGTGCGATACCAAACGGAATGCGCATACGTCCTGTTTTCTGTACGTTAAGGAAGTTCACGAAGATGCCCTGAGCCGTTTCCGGACGCAGGTAGACGCGCATAGAGCCGTCGGCAGTGCTACCCATCTCTGTCGAGAACATCAAGTTGAACTGACGCACCTCAGTCCAGTTCTTTGTGCCTGAAATCGGGCATACGATGCCGTAGTCAAGGATAATCTGACGCAATTCCTCAAGGTTCATGTCGTTCATCGCCTTGGCATAGCGCTCATGCAGCTCGTTGCGCTTTGCAGTGTGCTCGAGCACGCGCGGGTTTGTCTCACGATAAAGTTTCTCATCAAAACCCTCTCCGAATTTCTTTGCAGCCTTTGCTACTTCCTTGTTGATTTTATCGTCGAATTTTGCGATTTCGTCCTCGATAAGCACATCGGCACGATAGCGTTTCTTAGAGTCGCGGTTGTCGATCAACGGGTCGTTGAACGCATCGACGTGTCCGGAAGCCTTCCAGATTGTCGGGTGCATGAATATAGCTGAGTCAAGACCAACGATATTCTCATTCAACTGCGTCATGGCGTCCCACCAATAGCGCTTGATGTTGTTTTTCAACTCAACGCCATTCTGTCCGTAGTCGTAAACAGCCGACAAACCGTCGTAGATTTCACTTGACGGAAATACAAAACCATACTCTTTGGCGTGAGCCACAATTTTCTTGAACAAATCTTCTTGTGCCATTTTTTATCTTGTTTTTTCTAATAAATTCAATGTTCAGGGGGTCTGCTGACCACCTTTTCGTTATTTTAAGGTGCAAAGTAAATAAATTTTCTCGATTTTCTTCTTATTTTTGCAGAGGCTTTCCTCTGAAATTGTATTTATTTGGTAAATAACCTACTTTTTTAACGACAAAAACATATTTCCAGAAGCCTAAAAAACTGACCCAACTATGAAAGAAGACGAAATAGACGACATCTCTGAAAAAATCGACGACGCCTCAACCGGCGCCGAGGCTCACTCCACTTATGTGGTTCCGAAAGACAAAAGCAAGCATTTGTCGGGAATGTTCCAAAACTGGTTTCTCGACTATGCGTCATACGTGATTCTGGAACGCGCCGTGCCCCACATCCAGGACGGTCTGAAACCCGTGCAGAGGCGCATCCTGCACACAATGAAGGAACTCGACGACGGTCGCTTCAACAAAGTGGCGAACATCGTGGGAAGCACCATGCAGTATCACCCCCACGGCGACGCCTCAATCGGCGACGCCCTCGTGCAGCTCGGACAGAAGGAACTGCTTGTCGACACGCAAGGAAACTGGGGTAATATTCTCACCGGTGACAGCGCCGCAGCGCCACGTTACATCGAGGCGCGTCTTTCAGAATTCGCCATCGAGACGGTCTACAACCCCAAGACCACCGATTGGACCGTGAGCTACGACGGACGCAAGCCCGAGCCGGTGACGTTGCCTGTGAAATATCCGCTTCTGCTTGCGCAGGGTGCGGAGGGAATCGCCGTCGGTCTGTCGTCAAAAATCCTTCCACACAACTTTGTGGAGATTCTCGACGCTGCGATAGCATATCTGCGCGGCGAGGAGTTTGCCCTGTATCCCGACTTCCCTACCGGAGGTTTCATCGACGTGTCGAAATATAACGACGGCGAGCGCGGAGGGTCAGTACGCGTGCGCGCAAAAATCGAAAAAATCGACAACAAGACATTGGAAATCACCGACGTGCCGTTCGGACGCACTTCGGGAAGCGTCATCGAGACTATCATCAAAGCTCAGGAAAAGGGAAAAATCAAAATAAAACGGGTGGACGACAACACGGCGAAACACGCCGACATCATCGTGCACCTGCTGCCTGGCACGTCGAGCGACCGGACTATCGACGCGCTCTATGCCTTTACAGACTGCGAGGTGAGCATTTCGCCAAACTGCTGCGTGATTTCCGACCGCAAGCCGCATTTCCTGTCGGTGAGCGACGTGCTGCGCCACAGTGTGGACACCACCAAGCACCTGCTGCAACGCGAGCTCGAGATTCAGCGCGGAGAGCTGCGTGAAAGCCTGCTCTACGCCTCGCTCGAGAAAATATTCATCGAGGAGCGCATCTATAAGGACAAGGAGTATGAGCAGAGCAAAAGCGTCGACGAGGCTGTGGCACACATCGACAAGCGTCTGGAGCCTTTCAAGCCATCGTTTGTGCGCGACGTGACACGCGACGACATCCTGAAACTTCTTGAAATCAAGATGAAGCGCATCCTTAAATTCAACGCCGACAGCGCCGACACCTACATCCAGTCGCTGAAAGACCATATCGACGTTATCAACGACAAGCTGACACGGATGGTAGAAGTGACCATCGACTGGTACAAGCATCTGAAAGATAAATACGGCGCCCATTATCCACGCCGCACCGTGATACGCAGTTTCGACAATATCGAGGCGACGCGCGTTGCCGAAGCCAATGAGAAATTGTATATCAACCGCGAAGACGGATTCATTGGCACCGGACTTAAGAAAGACGAGTTTGTGTGCAACTGCTCCGACATCGACGATGTGATTATCTTCTACAAGGATGGTAAATACAAAGTTACTAAAGTGGCAGACAAACTTTACGTCGGCAAGAACATACTGTATATCAACGTATTCAAGCGCAACGACCAGCGCACGATCTACAATCTTGTCTACCAGAACGGCAAGGGTGGCGTGGTCTACATGAAGCGTTTCGCCGTGATAGGCATCACGCGCGACAAGGAATACGACATGACACAAGGCACAAAAGGCACTAAGATATGGTGGTTCTCCGCCAACCCCAACGGCGAGGCTGAGACGCTGCGCGTGACTCTGAAAGAGAAACCACGCCTGAAGGTGCTGCAGTTTGACATAAACTTTGCCGACCTTGCCATCAAGGGCAAGCAAGCGATGGGCAACATGGTGACGAAAAACGAGGTGCACCGCATATCGCTCAAAGAGCGCGGAGTGTCGACGCTCGGCGGCCGCGAGGTGTGGTTCGACCCCGACGTGCTGCGTCTGAACTACGACGGCCGCGGCACATCGCTCGGCGAGTTCAACGCCAACGACAAGATACTGATCGTGCTCAAGAACGGACAATTCTACACATCTTCGTTCGACGCCGGAAACCACTATGAGGACAACATCCTGCTCATCGAGAAATTCGAGGAGAGCAAGGTGTGGACAGCCGTGCTCAACGATGCCGACCAGGGCTACCCCTACATCAAGCGTTTCACGTTTGAGGCAGCATCGAAGAAGCAAAGCTTCATCGGCGACAACCCCGACTCTTCACTGATTACGCTGTCCGACAAGCGATACCCGCGCTTCCGCGTGACCTTCGGCGGTGCCGACGAATTCCGCGAGCCTCTCATAATCGACGCTGAAGAATTTATCGGTGCCAAGAGCTTCAAAGCCAAAGGCAAACGCGTCACAAACTTCAACATGGACAGCATCGAGGAAATTGAGCCGCGCGAGATGCCGGAGGAAGAACTTGAAGCTCCGGCTGTCGATATCGATGTGGACAGCGTGGACGGCGACGACGTTATCAACCAGAACGACGTGCGCGATGAATTGACCGGACAACAACGATTGTTTGACGACGAAACCGAGGAATGATGCGCCTGAGACTGTCGATATTGGCAACGCTACTTGCCGCTGCGATATGCGGACAGGCGGAGCCGCAGGATTCCACAGTTCTGCGTCCAGCCACAGTGACTGTGGCAATCGACGCAGGCGCGACACACAGCCTCGACACGTATCTCAGCCCGCTGTTCTACGACGGAATGCATCTGCGCATAGGATTTGAGAGGCAACGCGCATCTCGCTTCAACCCGGAGCGGTGGACAAACAAAATTGAGGCGGGTTTCACCTACGACCATCCGTCGAACCCCGCCGGTAACAACTCGCTCCACACCATCATCGCAGATGTGGATTTCGCCATGCTGCACCGATGGCGCGTGGCGCAGGGGCTTACGCTGCATGCCGGCGCCGGCATCGGCTTCCACGGAGGCGTGACCTACAATCCCCGCAATTCCAACAATGTGTGCTCGCCGCTGATACGCCTCTATGCCGGAGCAAGCGGCATGGCGGCTTACCGCTTCAATGCCGGCAGGCTTCCTATGACGGTGCGCTGGCAGGCGACACTGCCGGTGGTTGGAGGTTTCTTTCTTCCCGACTACGACCAATCGTTCTATGAGATGTATCTCGGCAACTATCGCAACACCATTAATTTCGGGTTCTGGCACAACCGTTTCGATATGGGCAACACCGTATGCCTCGACTTCCATTTCGGCACGTCATCGCTACGCCTGGGATACCGCAATGAGTTTACGACGGTTTGGGAAAACAACATCAGCCAGCGCCGCGCCACACATAGCCTCGTGGTTGGAATTCAATGGGAATCGCTGCGGATTGACACGCGCCGAGCAATGCCTGAACGTGCAAAAATAATATCAGCAACTTATTGAATATGAAAACTGTCTGCTTAAACATATTGGTTATGCTGCTGTCGATTGCAAGCCTCACGGCATGCCACGACGAGCCCCAGTTTGCCGACACGCCGACAGGCAATTTCGAGGCGCTGTGGTCGGCTCTCGACCGCCATTACTGCTTCTTTCAATACAAAAACGTAGACTGGCAGGAGGTGCACGACCGATATGCCGCAAAAATCAGCAACAGCATGACCTCTGAAGAGCTTTTCCGCGTATGCTCCGAGATGCTTAAAGAGCTTAAAGACGGACACACCAACCTGTCGTCATCATTCGACACGTCGCGCTACTGGATTTGGGAGCAATTCCCGCAAAACTACGACGAGCGGCTTGTGGAGGAGCACTATCTGCACTTTGACTACCGCCGCACAAGCGGAATCACATACCGCATCCTCGACAACAATTATGCCTATATGCGCTACCCGTCGTTCTCCTACAGCATCGGCGAAGGCAACCTTGACAACGTGCTGGCAACGCTCGCCCTTGCCGACGGTCTGATCATCGATGTGCGCGACAACGGAGGAGGCATCATCACCAATGCGGAGACTCTCGTGGCGCGGTTCATCGACAAGCGCATTCTCGCAGGATACATCTCGCACAAGACCGGCTCCGGACACGACGATTTCTCAGAGCCATACGCTTACTACATCGACCCGGCAAAAGGCAGGGTGCATTGGACCGGAAAGCCGATAGCCGTGCTTACAAACCGTTCAACCTACAGCGCCGCAAACAATTTCGTGTCGATAATGAAGAGTCTGCCCAACGTGGTTGTGGTGGGCGATGCCACAGGTGGCGGATGCGGAATGCCGTTCACGTCGGAACTGCCTAACGGCTGGAGCGTGCGGTTCAGCGCGGCGCCTATCTACGACGCCGACCGACAGCTCACGGAGTTTGGCGTGCAGCCAACCGACGGCTGTCAGACAGACATGACCGATGCCGACCGTCAACGAGGCGTGGACACCATCATCGAGCGTGCGTTCGAAGCTCTGACCGACATGCAACGATAATCGATAATCGTCAGTGTATATAAGGCTTGAAATTGTCGAGGAGCGAAAGCTCGTCGACGTGGCATGCCAACGACTCCGCCACAGCTGTCAGCTGCCCGGCAGTCAGCGCGCTTGTCTGCCCACCGTCGTTGACGGCAAGGCGATGGCTGGTGGCGGCAGGCTCTCCCGACACCGCCGCATCCACCAACTCTTTTAAAATCTTGGCAAACGCCTCGTCGGGACACGCTCCCTCTCCCCTTTCGGCAGTGTCGCCACTACGCACAAAATAGTATGCCCTTCCTCGATTGCCGCCGCGCTCAATACGCGTGCGTACATATAATTCAGGACTGACCGTCAAATCAAATTCCAACGATGTCAGACCCTCTTTTTTCAATATTTCAAGTATTTTGTCCATTTCTTACAATTTCAACCGAAATATCGCACTTTTTTTCTTTTCTTGCAAATATCTTCCGCCAATACGCAAACGCCCATACAAATCACAACAATTAACACAAGACAGTTGCTTTTTAACGCGTGGTTGATTATCTTTGTGAAATCATCAACAAGGACAAAACCTCAACGACAATGCAATCAATACTTATAGTAGAAGACGATATTACTTTTTCAACGATGCTGCGCACATGGCTCGGGAAAAAGGGTTTTCAAGCAGAGACAGCAGGCAGCGTGACTGCCGCCAAACGACTGCTTGAAAAGACTGCGTTCGACTTGATTTTGTCCGACCTCCGCCTGCCCGACGATGACGGCATCACACTGCTGCCATGGAAAAAGGAGCAAGGCATCGACGCCCCGCTAATCATCATGACAAGCTACGCCGACATCCAGAATGCAGTGCTTGCAATGAAGGAAGGCGCGAGCGACTATGTGTCGAAGCCCATAAAGCCCGACTTGCTGCTGCAAAAAATAAACGATGCCTTGGCTAACGGTTCAACCGCCGACAACGACGTGGCTGAAAAACCGGCCACTGACAGCGCCGACGACTCCGACCCCGATTTTCTTGAGGGCGAGAGCGAGGCGGCACGAAAACTGTACAGCATGGTGTCGCTTGTGGCTCCCACCCAGATGTCGGTGCTTATCAACGGCGCGAGCGGCACAGGCAAGGAATATGTAGCCCACCGCATCCACCGTCAGAGCAAGAGGGCCGACAAGCCGTTTGTCGCCATCGACTGCGGTTCAATACCCAAAGAGCTTGCCGCATCTGAATTTTTCGGCCATGTGAAAGGCTCGTTTACCGGCGCGCTTGCCGACAAGACAGGTGCCTTTGTGGAAGCTAACGGCGGAACACTGTTTCTTGACGAGGTGGGCAATCTAAGTTACGAGGTGCAGGTGCAGTTGCTGCGTGCGCTTCAGGAGCGCAAGGTGCGTCCTGTAGGCGCCACCAAGGAAATCGATGTCGACGTGCGTCTTGTCACCGCCACCAACGAAGACCTTCAGGCTGCAATAGCCAAAGGCACATTCCGCGAGGATCTGTACCACCGCCTGAACGAGTTCACGCTGCAGATGCCGGCACTCCACGAGCGTGGCGGCGACATACTGCTCTTCGCCAACTTCTTCCTCCGTCAAGCCAACCGCGAGCTCGACCGCAACGTGGAGGGTTTCGACGCTGAATCGCAGCGCATACTGATGGACTACGCATGGCCGGGCAATCTGAGGCAGTTGAAAAACCTCGTGAAACGCGCCACTCTGCTTGCCGCCGACACGTTGATTCATCCTCGGGATTTTGCCGACGGTCTTACCCCGGCGTCAGCACCTGCCGACGAGGCGGCTCCGCAAGCACAGGCTCCGGCATCGCTGCATCTGCGCAACAGCGACGAGGAGCGGGAGCGCATCATCGAGGCCCTGCAACAGACAAAATACAACAAGAGCAAGGCGGCTCAACTGCTTGGAGTGGACCGCAAAACGCTCTACAACAAGATAAAGCAATACGGACTTTGACATATTCCGCCACACAAAGTGAGGATTTACGACACCTCATCGTGTGGAAAAATTCCCCACTTTGAGAAACAGATTACGCAAAGATTCGTTTATAACATATTGATTACAAACAATTTTGAGGCACATCGGTGCATTGGCACAATTGTTGTCGCTTCAAAATATGGAGATAACGCACTTCGGCACCCTTGAAACGTTGCCTCTAAAAAGGAGACAGCATTTCAAGAAATGACTCATTAGTTTTGTGTGATAGTTCGTTTTTTTCATCGGCGGAGATGCCGACGCATAAGTTATAATTCCCTACGGTGTTGAAAGTGTGATTAGTTATTCAAGAGGCCATTTCCGCGACGGAAACGGTCTCTTTTTTAATGCTTCGCCACCTTGTCGGCATTGCGCGCCACAAAGTCCTTCCACGAAGAATAAGATTTCTGCGCTACAGGCCGCTGCGACTCGTAGAAATGACACAACGCCACGCCAAGAGCGTCGGTGGCGTCGAGATGCGGGTCGATTGCCTCACGCGGAATGTTGAGAATGCGGCGCAACATCTCAGCCACCTGCTCCTTTGAGGCTGCGCCGTTGCCCGTAATCGCCTGTTTCACCTTCAGCGGCGCATATTCGGCAATCGGAATGTCCTTAACCAAAGCGGCTGCCATAGCCACCCCCTGCGCACGTCCGAGTTTGAGCATCGACTGCACATTCTTGCCATAGAACGGTGCCTCAAGCGCCATCTCGTCAGGCAGATACTGCTCTACCAAGCCCGTGACACGCTCGGCGATGCGGCGCAGACGCATATAGCGGTCGTCAAACTTGCTGAGCATAATCACGCCCATGGCAATCAGCTCCGGCTTGCGCTGGCGCACGCCGAGAATGCCATACCCCATCACGTTTGTGCCAGGGTCTATGCCAATGATAATCTTGTCCCAGTCAGCCTGCCTTTCCATCTACAAATCCACCTCCTCAAGAAGCGTTGAGAAACCAGCCACCTGATGTCCGAAGCGTTTTGCCATCTCCTCAACAAGGTCGTCGCCCACCTCCTCATACCACGTACGAAGCGTGTCGACATCGCTGGCGCGGAACTGCAACGAATAGTTGCGCCCGTCGCTCTCCTCGGCGTTGAGCACAAGCGTAAGCCGCGGCTCCGACAACCGCCCGTCGACGATGGCTCTGGGAATATACTCCGCGCGGAGCCATTCAAGAAAGCGCTCCACGGCATCATTATGAGCATGGAAAGTCGTATTGTATACTATCATCTTTGTCGATTAAAAGTTAAACGAAGCCGTAATGCCGAAATGCTCGCCGTCGCTCACGGGAGCCATGGCAAGATTATGCTTTTTGGCAAACGGTCGTGTAAAAATATAACTGCTGCCGGCACCTATCGCCGCGCCTGTCACCACATCCCACCAATCGTGCTTCTTGGCATAGGTGCGGCTCCAGCCCACATACGTGGCAAGCACATAGGCAGGCACGCCAAACTTCCAGCCGTAGCGGCGCTGCACAAATGCGGCGTTAGCAAACATCACCGCCGTGTGGGCCGACGGAAATGCGTGGTTGTCACTGCGGTCGGGGCGCATCTTGTGCACCGTATACTTCAACAGATACGACGCTCCGAGAGTGGTGGCCGTTGAAAACGCAGCCTGCTTCAAACCCTGCCAGTCGCGCTCCACAATCACAGCCGTCAGCGTAGCCAGCGGCATAGCCACAAGCAAAGCATCGCCGGTGCGCTTCACCGCCTGGCGGGTACTGTTGATTTCCACAACCTCCTGCGCGCGGCAACCCATAGCCGCGGCGGCAATCGCCAATATAATCACAAATACACGTTTCATAGCAAGTCAATCAATTTAGGAACAAACACAATCAGTCCGACCACAAAAGCCGCCACAGCCGTCAGCAACACGCCCCCGGCAGCAAGGTCCTTGGTGCGGCGTACAGCCTCGTCGTAGCCCGGCGACACACGGTCGGAAAGCGCCTCTATCGCCGAGTTAAACGCCTCAGCGGCAAGCACAGCCCCGATGCATATAGCCACAGCCACCCATTCCAACGCCGACAAGCCAAGCCACAGCCCGAGCGTCACCGCCGTCACCGCCGCCGCAGAATGAATCCACGCATTATGCTCCCCCCGCAGCAGCATAACGATGCCACGAAAAGCATATACAAAACTTTTAGCCCTCTTGCGCCAACTGAATTGTTTCTCTTTCATTTTGCAAAGATAGTGCAAGGTGAGTGGAAAGAAAAGAGCTTGCTCAATTTTCTTTCCCGAACCGCAGCCTATCTTATCAAAAGATAGTGCAAGGTGAGAGAAAAATGGCATTTTTTTGCACGTACCTATATTTTCTTTTCGAAGCCACCAGAAGGCGCGCCAAAAGCGTCAATTCTATATTATAAAAACATTTAAATAAATAATAATGATTTACGGATACATTAGAGTTAGCAGCGATAAGCAAACGGTAGAGAATCAACGATTTGAGATCAACAATTTCTGTAATCGCAACAAGCTTGTGATTGATGGATGGATAGAGGAAACTATCAGTGGAACGAAAGCGTATAACAAGCGAGAGCTTGGCAAATTGCTAAAACGCATAGAAAAGAATGACCTTATCATTTGTGCGGAGCTTTCCCGACTTGGTCGCAACTTGTTCATGATAATGGAGATTCTGAATATTTGCATGACTAAGGAATGTCGAGTGTGGACTATCAAGGACAACTATCGCCTTGGTGATGACATCCAAAGCAAAGTGCTCGCCTTTGCTTTTGGCTTGTCTGCCGAAATTGAGCGTAACCTTATAAGTCAACGAACCAAAGAAGCTTTGGCGCGTAAAAAAGCTGAGGGTGTTACACTTGGCAGACCCAAAGGGCGAAAGAGTGCTCCGGATAAATATAAGTTGCATGGGAAAGAAACACTTATACGAGAACTACTAATAGCGAATGTTTCGAAGCGCAAAATTGCAAAGCTGTGTAAGGTTGACAGAAATACCCTTGACCGCTATATCAAGCAATTTTTGTCTGAATAGAACTGAGGATTTTTCTAAGCCAAAAATCATTTATCCAGAGACTACGATGGGGGCGTTTTTCGCATTTGATGAAAATGGCTATTTAATTGATAAAACATGTTTTATGCTTATCTCAAACAAGGCTAAGTTTTTACAACAGATTTTGTCTTGTAAATTGTTTGAGGTCGCATATCGAAAGATATTTTCAAGTGTTGAACTTGGGGAACATGGCTACCAATATAACAAGCATGCTTTGATAAAATTGCCCGTTCCAATTTCAATTTCAATAAATGGAAATAAGATTAGTGACTTAGATATTTACAAATTTTATCATTTAACAAAGGATGAGATAATATATATTGAGAATGGAGGCAAATAACCTCCATTCTCAATTATAGTTCAGACTCTTTCTATATAAGTAACTTCAGATTCGTCAAAATGGTATATTTCATAAACCATCTTGTTGATAATATCTTTAACATTTTCCGTCTCATGAGATAAGCATTCTTGCACACATTCAATGATCTTATTCTGGACACTGGGCGTTGCTTGCGAGATTGGGAAATTTGCCAAACACTGTGCCAACATTCTAAACTGGCGTTCTTGAAGTTGTGTAACATAAAACCTTGCTATCATACGCCCTACCGATGAGTTAAGTACTCCTAAAATGTATCGCACATCAACAGAATCGCTACACATTATATATGCAGTATTCAGAACTATAGAATTTCTTTCGTCGAAAGAAAAACATGGAAAAGGATAGCCTTCTGTGGGATTATCCGTTTGTATCTCCATATAGACTATTTTTGGCTTAGAAAAATCCTCCAAATAAGCGCAATTCCTGAGGTTAGATGGTGTTTCTCCTTTGTCGGCTCTCTTTGAAATTTTATCCCAATATTGATCAAGATGAGCTTTAACAGCAGGGTAATCCTCAATATGTATACGCTCTAACTTGCCTCGAATACCGTTGTGAGTATTAATTAGCCACAGGTTTGCCCAATTATATCCATATCTCTTGATATCTCTGCCTCGCAGAATCGGTCGTATAAGTTCAGCCGTCCGCTTGCGCTCGTCTTCGGACTGGCAGTTGGCAAGAATCTCTTCTCGTTTTTCCGTTGATATGATAAAAGCATCATTATAACCAGTAAGCACACCACGATAGATGTTTATATCCCAATCTTTGAGCGGAGTACCCACAGCTTCAATTTTTCGTTTGATACTCTGTTCAATTGGCGAAAGAATCACCCATGAATCAGAACCGCTAAATTCACATTCTGTTCCAGTCTGCTGCACGAAAACGCTCGTTAAGTTTCGTGAAGATTTTTTGCACATTGGTTGAAAGTTTAAGTCAAGTTTTTATACCTCGTTAACAATTTTTATTAGTAATTTTGTAGTCAGAAAAAAATACAAAATCAATACTGATTATGACTCTATTTGAACGACTTACCCAACAAGCCAAAGCAAACAAACAACGCATCGTCCTCGCCGAAGGTGCGGAAAAACGAACGCTTACCGCTGCCGACCATCTTATCGCCGACGGCATCTGCGACATCACTCTAATCGGCAATCCCGCTGAAATCAAACAACTTGCAGCGGAATTGAGTCTAAAAAACATTGAGCATGCCACAATCGTCGACCCTGCCGACGAGGCGTTTACTGAGAAATATGCGCAACTCTACTATGAGCTGCGCAAAGCCAAGGGCATGACGCTCGAGGGCGCGCACAAACAGGTGCACAACCCGCTCTATCTGGGCTGTCTGCTCATCAAGAACGGCGATGCCGACGGTCAGGTCTCTGGTGCGTTGAGCACCACAGGCGACGTGCTTCGTGCCGCTTTCCAGATTATCAAGCCCAAGAAAGGCATCAGCGTTGTTTCCGGCGCGTTCCTTATGCTGCTTCCCGAAGGTTCTCCTTACGGGACTGACGGCATGATGGTGTTTGCCGACTGCGCCGTAGTGCCTAATCCTACGGCACCGGAATTGGCACAGATCGCCGTATCGGCGGCAGAGACAGCCAAGGTGCTCGGCGGCTTTGATCCACGTGTTGCCATCCTCAGCTTCTCAACCAAAGGCAGCGCAAAGCATGAGATGGTAGACAAAGTTATCGAGGCTACAAAGATTGCCAAAGAAATGGCTCCGGAGCTGGCTCTCGACGGCGAGCTTCAGGCCGATGCAGCCATCGTGCCTTCAGTGGGCAAGAGCAAGGCTCCGCAAAGCGACATCGCCGGCACTGCCAACGTGCTTGTGTTCCCATCGCTCGAAGTGGGCAACATCACCTACAAACTCGTGCAGCGACTCAGCGGTGCACAGGCAGTGGGTCCTATCCTGCAAGGCTTGGCAAAGCCGGTCAACGACCTGTCACGCGGATGCTCTTGGGAAGACATCTATAAAACTGTTATCATCACTTGCAACCAAAGCATAATAGCAAATCAAAAATAATGAAAATCCTCGTACTCAACTGCGGAAGTTCATCGGTGAAATACAAGCTGATTGAACTCGACGACAACGCGCAAAACGTCCTCGCCGAGGGCGGCGTGGAAAAAGTGGGTCTGCCCGACTCTTTCCTGAAATTCAAATACAACGGCGAAAAGGTGACAATCACCACGTCTATGCCAAACCATAATGTGGCTATCCGCATCATCCTCGACAATCTGACAAGTACTAAATATGGCTGCATCAAGGATTTCGGAGAAATAGATGCCGTAGGCCACCGCGTGGTGCACGGAGGCGAGAAATTCAATTCGAGCGTGCTCATCACCGACGAGGTTATCGCCAAGGTGAAGGAATGCTACGACTTGGCTCCGCTCCACAACCCAGCCAATATCGTTGGCATCGAGGCTATCAGCGAGATTATGCCCGACGTGCCACAGGTGGGTGTGTTCGACACTGCTTTTCACCAGACAATGCCTGCCCGCGCATATATGTACGCTCTCCCGTATGAGGTATATGAGAAATACGGAGTGCGCCGCTATGGCTTCCACGGCACAAGCCACCGCTACGTGGCACGCCGTTCATGCGAATTTTTAGGGTTGCCTTACGAGCAGCAGCGCATCATCACCTGCCACATCGGCAACGGTGGCTCAATAACCGCCGTAAAAGACGGCAAGTCAATCGACACTTCGATGGGTTTGACCCCGGTAGAAGGCTTGATGATGGGCACCCGCTGCGGAGATGTCGACCCTGCTGCCCTGCTCTACATCCAGGAGAAAGAGCATCTCGACAATGCCGGAATGCAGAAACTCATCAACAAGCAGAGCGGTCTGACCGGCATCTCTGGCATCTCTTCCGACATGCGCGACATCGATGCTGCCATTGCCGCCGGCAACGAGCGTGCGCGACTGGCTCTCGACATGTACAGATACCGCATCGTTAAATATGTTGGTGCATACACAGCGGCGCTTGGCGGTGTCGACGTGATTGTGTTTACAGCCGGTGTGGGCGAAAACCAGATTCAGCTGCGCGAGAGCGTATGCAAGCAACTGGAATTTCTCGGCATCGATTTCGACCCAGAGCGCAACAACTGCCGTGGCGAGGAGGTTGAAATCACACGTCCCGGCTCGAAGGTGCGCGTAGTTGTCATCCCGACCGATGAGGAATATATGATTGCCTGCGACACGAAATCGATTGTCGAAGGCGCGAAGAAATAGAAAAAGCTATCAATGTGCTGCATCATTGTCCCGCTTTGCGTAAAGCAGGCTTTGATGCAGTTTTTTTCTCAAACAAAATGGTCAGAAAGTTAACTTTCGGCATCTTCATGATGCTCTTTGGCAAAATCATTCTCGGATTTGTGCTGCTGTCGGTGGTCAGCGTAGCCATCTACCGATGGGCGCCTGTCAGATACACGCCTCTGATGGTGATACGCAGCGTTGAGCAGATGCTCGACGGACGCAAGGTGCACTGCGAGCATAAATGGGTGCCGCTCGACGAGATGTCGCGACACATGCCGATGGCTGTAATCGCTTCTGAAGACAACCGCTTCGCCTCTCACCACGGATTCGATTTCGTGGAAATCAAGAAAGCCGTGCGCGAGGCTGAAAACGGAGGCCGTCACCGCGGTGCAAGCACGATAAGCCAGCAGACGGCTAAAAACGTGTTTCTATGGCCGTCGTCATCGTGGGTGAGAAAAGGCTTCGAGGCTTATTTCACTGTGCTTATAGAGGCTCTGTGGAGCAAGGAGCGCATCATGGAGGTGTATCTGAACTCTATCGAGACCGGCGACGGACTCTACGGCGTGGAGGCTGTGGCTGAACAAAACTTCAACACCACCGCCGACCAGCTGACCGCCCGCCAATGCGCACTCATCGCCGCCACTTTGCCCAATCCGCTGCGATTCGACTCCGCCAATCCTTCGTCATACATGAAGAAGCGCCGCTCGCAGATTCTGAGGCTTATGCGCCTCGTTCCGAAGTTTCCTCCAGAGGAAGACTGACAACAGGCAACAAAAAAACGGGAAGCTTGGCGGCTTCCCGTTTTTTTTGTCAACTGCAGAACAGCAATCACTATTCCACAACAATCTCTTTTGTCACTCTCGCACCGCGTTTCACGATTACCACAGTTCCAGGCTGCGGTTTTGCAATCCGCATGCCCTGCAGGTTGTAATAGACAGGCGCGACATCGGCGTCGTCGACAGTCAAATCATATACGCCGGCGTCGTTGAAATGCTTGTAGCGCGTCTTCATCGACGGGATTTCAAGACGATAGGCAGTGTCTTTCTTTCCGCCCGACAGATTGAGGCGCAACGAATTGAGACGTATCGGGAAAATGCCCACATTGTCGACATCGGCAATTTGCGCAAAGTCAACCGTATAATCTTGAGCGTCGCCCGACTCAAATCCCGACAGATTAGCCGACACATTGCTGCCGTCGGCGAGCGTGAACGACGCCACCGAGTTCTTGACAGCCACACCGCCAGTCAGTTTCATCGTAAGCCGCAGCTCGTCAGGAAGGCTGTAGAGATACATCGGCTGAACAGGGACAAGAGTAAGGTTGGGCGCACGAGTGCCCGACAGAGCGAAGTCGACTGCCAGACCGCCTCCGGCGAGCGCAGTTATCGCCGCATCATCCTTCACATTGTAACTCTCAATTTTCCAAGCCTCCGGATTCGATGCGTCTTCAATAGACATCAGTTCCGCCGTAGGGCACTGCACCGTAACGCCGACAGTGCACGTAATGCCATCCTTGACACCCGTCAGCGTCGCCGTTCCGTTTTTCAATCCCTTAGCCACGCCGTCGGCAACAGTCACCACCGATGCGTCGCTTGATGTCCAGTCAAGCGCACGCGGCTCGACAGCCATCTCCTTGCCTCCGACAATAGCGTTCAAGCCAATCTTCCATTCGCGGCAGTTGTCGAGAACCACTTCCGGATAAGCCGCCTTGACATCGTCGGCAGCGACAATCGCCACCGTCACCTCCGCTTTTACTGCTCCCAGCGAAGCTGTAAGCACATGCGAGCCGCTGCCGGTGGCATAGAGAGTGGATCCGTCTGCCACAATCTCGCCAAGCGCGCCGTCGCAGGAAAGCGTGACGCCGTCAACATCCATATCGATGAGTTTGCCATATTTGTTATATCCGTAGAAAACCGGACGATAAGAGCCATAACGAGGCATCCGCACCGCATAGTCGGCAAAACGTATCTCAGCCACCTCCTCATCGTCGGGAGCGTGGAGCACCGCAAAGATGCCGTTGCCCACCGCACGTTCGGGCGACACGCACGGACGGTTGATTGTGCCTTCCATCGCGTCCCACATCAATGTAGAGCCGCCGCCGTCGAAATCAAGAGCGTCGTAGCATCCGTATGAGCGCATAAGGTCGGCACCCTGCGGATAGGTAGTGCCGCTGCTGATGGTGCTGCGTCCGTCGATGGCGCAAATCACGAGCATCGTGCGCTCCTTGTCATAGCCAATCAGCGTGCGTGGATTGAACGCATCGCGAGGATTGATCCATCGGTTCGCCTCCATCACCGTCTCGCCTTCGCGAAGGATTTTGACATCGCCGCCTATAATCTCCTGCACGCCCTCGGGCTTGAGATTGCCATACGACGGCAACGACAGCGAATAGTTGACAGTAATTTCATCACCCGGTTTCAGAGACCGCAGCTTCTCGATGTTTGCCGTAGCAGCCTTGTCGGCCGAGATGACTATTCCGTCGGCAGGTATCGCCATATTTCCACCATCGTAAGCCGCCTGGCTCACCACCATTTTCAGATTCTTGTTCAATGCCCAAGTTTCGCCGGGAGCGAGCGTGAAAGCCACTTCCACGCCTCCTGCCGCCGTCTTGGTGTATTTTCCCATATAAGAGTTGTAGACCACCGTTTCTCCGTCAAGCCGATGGAAATTAGCATTTGAAATCGGCATCTCCACGCCGCCTATCGACGCGCTGTACGACAGGTCGGTGGCATCGATGCGCATATATCCGTCCTTGTCGATTATAAAAGCGTTCTCACGGCTCACCCTGTCGATAACGTCGGGCGACATCAGTTTTCCTCGGCTTGCGCTCGACATGTTTGGATAGCCCACGATGCCGTATTGCGAATACGGTCCGCCGAAACTTCCGGTGATGAAAAAGTCGCCGTTCACACCCGTAAGATAGCGTTCGCCCTCCACTGAGTGACGCCGTCCCATCGAAGTAACCGTTTCGGCGTTAAGACAGGAGTCGTTGCCAATCTCCACCTTGAATTTCACATTTTCTGCCTCGCGGAGCATTGTTTTTATCACAAACGCCTGAATGCGCGTGTTTCCTGTGGTCGAGCGGTATTCAAGCGCGGTGCGTGTCATGCCCGGACCGCATTTGTAATGACGCAGCGTGTCGACGGTAAACGTCTCGCCCTGCAGGTCGACAGTGGATGGGGTTGAAAAAGCCGATGCCGAAGCGACAAGCGTAAAGCAAACGGCTGCAATTGGTTTAAATAATTTCATAATGGTTCAATGTCTGGTTTGTTATTACTTGATACAAAAGTACGTGATTTTTCCGAAATCCGCACAATTTCCACACCCAATAAAAATGCAAAAGCGGGGCATCCCTTCAAAAGAGATTACCCCGCCTTGTGTCTGTTGCCAATAGGCACAAAGCCTACAGCTCGTAGTCAACGCAGGCGCGCATATCCTTATGCTCACCGAGCAGCCCTGCCGCAGCCACATGCGCCGGATGCTTGGCATAGACCTCCACATCCGCCATTTTGTCGACAACTGCGGTGAGAACCACGTCCCACGTTTCTGCCGGATTCTGATTGAGCCCCACCTCTATCGAGCGGAGCACGTCGATTTTCTCAGGAAGCGCCTCCAGGGCGGCCTTGAACTGAGAAGCCACGGCGCGGCGTTCTTCAGCCGTGCCTTTGAGTTTGAACATTACGATATGCTTTACCATCGTTGTATATATTTATTTGGTGTTGTACATTCTTTCACGTGTAGCCTGCACTTTCTCATCGGTAAGATAGTCGTCGAAGTCCATAATCTTGTCGATGATTCCGTTTGGCGTCAACTCAATCACACGGTTGCAGACCGTCTGTATGAACTCGTGGTCATGGCTCGACATCAGGATGTTGCCCTTGAATGCCTGCAGCGTGTTGTTAAACGCCTGGATCGACTCAAGGTCGAGATGGTTTGTCGGAGAGTCGAGCACAAGAGTGTTTGCGTCGGTCATCATCATCTTGGCAATCATACAGCGCATCTTCTCGCCACCGGAGAGCACAGATGCCTTTTTCAGCACCTCCTCGCCCGAGAACAGCATTTTCCCGAGGAATCCTTTCAGATAGATTTCGCTCGAGTCGTTGCTGTACTGGCACAACCAGTCGACAAGGTTCAAGTCAGTGTTGAAGAACGAGGTGTTGTCGAGCGGCAGATAAGCCGTAGTGATTGTCTGTCCCCAGTCGTAAGTGCCGGCGTCGGCCTTGCGGTTGCCGTTGATGATTTCAAACAAAGCGGTCATGGCGCGCGGGTCGTGGCTCAAGAACACCACCTTGTCGTTTTTCTCAATCTGGAAGTTTACGTCGTCGAAGAGCAAGTCGCCGTCTTGAGTGGCTTTCAAGCCCTTCACCTCAAGAATCTTGTTGCCCGGCTCACGGTTGGGCGTGAAAATGATTCCCGGATAGCGGCGCGACGATGGCTGGATTTCCTCTACATTGAGTTTCTCGAGCATCTTCTTGCGGCTTGTAGTCTGCTTCGACTTAGCCACATTGGCGCTGAATCGCTGGATAAACTCCATCAGCTCCTTGCGCTTTTCCTCTGCCTTCTTGTTGGCTTGCTGCTGCTGGCGGAGAGCCAGCTGGCTCGACTGATACCAGAAACTGTAGTTGCCGGCAAACAGCGTTATCTTGTTGTAGTCGATGTCGAGGGTGTGGGTCGACACGGCATCGAGGAAGTGACGGTCGTGGCTCACAACGAGCACCGTGTTCTCGCAGTTTGACAGATAGTTCTCAAGCCAAGCCACGGTCTCAAGGTCAAGGTCGTTGGTAGGCTCGTCGAGAAGCAGGTTGTCGGGATTTCCGAAAAGCGCCTTCGCCAGAAGCACGCGCACTTTCTCCTTACCGCTGAGGTCCTTCATCAGCATGTAGTGCTTGTCTTCCTTGATGCCCAGACCGCTGAGCAATGCGGCAGCGTCGCTCTCTGCGTTCCAGCCGTCGAGCTCGGCAAACTTCTCCTCCAGCTCAGAGGCGCGGATGCCGTCGGCATCGCTGAAGTCTTCCTTTGCATAGAGGGCGTCTTTCTCTTTCATGATAGCCCAAAGCACGGTGTGTCCTTGCAGCACGGTGTCCATCACCGAAAATTCATCAAACTCAAAGTGGTCCTGGCTCAACACCGACATGCGCTCGCCCGGTCCTTGCTGAATCATGCCGTGGGTCGGCGTCAACTGACCTGAGAGGATGCGCATCAACGTACTCTTTCCGGCGCCGTTTGCGCCGATAATTCCATAGCAGTTTCCTTGCGTGAATTTCAGATTCACATCCTGAAAAAGCACACGCTTGCCAAACTGCATTCCTAAATTGCTTACAGCTATCATAATTTACCTAATATATACCTACTTGAATCAGGGTGCAAAGGTACGAATTTTATGCGACATCGGCAAATCGCATTTTTCCACAGCCGTTGCTGTCCAAAAGAAAGGGCGGCCCGCCGGGGTCGCCCTTTCAATATCAATTATTTGCTACTGTTTATTTCCAAGGTGTGTTCTGAGAAACAGCAGAGTTGGTCAATGCAATCTGGTCTCCAGGAATTGGATACAGATACTGACGAGCATCAAACGTACGCACGTGGTTGAATGAACCATCTACGTATTCGCCTTTCATATCAGGTTTAACAGTTGCTGTAGAAGCATTCGCACCTAAGAGGATGTTTGGATGCACTGAGCTGTCGAGGAGGTCGAGTTTGTGCCAACGAACCAAGTCCCAATAACGATAGTCCTTGTCCATAATCAACTCGCAACGACGGCAACGGCGAACTTCCCAAATCAAGCTGCTTACGCCCATATTGTTAGCAGGGTCGTTCATTGCAGTCAACGATGCTACAGTCTGGTCTGGAAGACCAGCGCGCTCATAAAGCTTGTTGAGAGTGAGGTTCATGTCGGCATCTGTAAGAGTGCCGAGCTCAGCCTTAGCCTCAGCATAGTTCAAGCAGATAAGTGCTCCCCAGTAGAGAGGTGCGCAAGTGTAGTTCTTCACTGTGTTCTGACGGTCGTCGATAGGCAACGAAGTGTTGTCAAACTTAGCTACACCATAACCAGTAGAAGAAGTCATCGCCATTGCGCCTGCACGCTGCCATGTCATGTCCTGATAGAAGATAACCGGATCGATAGTTTCCGACAGACGTCCGTCACGGACAGCGAGAAGATCTGCAATTGAGTATTCACCCTTATCATTGTAGACTGGAAGGTCTGACTTGTTCTCCGAAGTCAAAGCCAAAGGCTTGCCATCTTTGAAGAGATATGCGTCGAACGCGTCCTTTGTGATACCGTTCACCTTAGTAGAGGAGCAAGTGTAAGAAACGGTTGAGTGACACATATTCTGCTGGTCGTATGCCTTCATAAAGATAATCTCGCCATTCTTTTGAGCATCAGCGCGTACACTCTGATACAAAGCCTTATAGCTTGCACCGATAGGATATTTTCCAATCAGTTGCTCTGAAGCGCTGACACATTCCTGCAAGTATTTGTTAGCACGTGCCTCATCGGCAGCATAGCCGTTTTCGGCAGCAGTACGATATTTGCAGAATGTGCCTTCCCACAAGCAAATGTCGCTCTTCACTGCCAATGCCAAATCCTTGCTCCAAACTTGCTTGCCGTTATTGGCAGAGATTGTTGCAATCGCATAGTCAAGGTCGCGGAGCACAGAGTCCATAACAACGTCGCGGTTTGTGCGCGGACCGTAAAGAAGACCCTTGTCGTTAACGTCAACTTTGTGGTCAACCCAAGTCACATCACCATAGCGTTTCACCAAAGTGAAGAATTGGATTGCACGGTTCAAGCGAGCCTGACCCTCAAAGTTGTTGCGCTTCGCAGCTTCAAGTTTTGAGCCGCGCACGCCTTCGATGATCGACATGCAGTGACGGATGTTCTCATACGGGCCTGAATACAAGCCAGATGAACTCGGAACAGTCTTGTTGTTCCATTCCGTAAACGAGTTACCAGCCTGGTCGTCGGAAAGAGTGCTGAAATAAAACTCACCGAGAGAGTTTCCACGACCATATCCAGAGAAGAAATTATACATATAGTTGCACTCCTGCTCAACGAGCGACTCATTGCTCCAGAACTCAGGGTTGCTCACCTCCGAAGTCAACGGATAGCGGTTGTTGTCAAGTAAATCGTCACAACTTGCAAGCGAGAGTCCGGCGAGTGCGAAAATGCCTAATGCTATCTTTGTTTTCATTGTTTCGTAAATTTAGAGAATCAGAATGTTACCTGCAAACCGAATGAATAAGTACGCATCATTGGATCTGTACGTCCGAATGTACCATTGTCGTAAGACTTGCTTGTAGTCCATGTGCTACCGATTTCAGGGTCGATCGGATTCTTGCCGAGACCGTTGTAAATCAAGCAAGGATTTTCAGCAGTGAAATAGATACGTGCTTTCTGAATCAGAGCCTTCTTTGTAATCTCCTGTGGAAGAGTGTAACCGATAGTCACTGTCTTCAAGCGGAGGTAAGCCATGTTGAGCAAGTATTTCGATTGAGGATAGAAGTTGTAACGACCTTGTGACAAGCCAGAAACAGCACCTGCACCTGCCATACCGTCATACATACAAGGATAATCGTTGTTCTGGTCAATCTCGTAACCGATAATGTTGCGAGCGTCGTCGAAGATCATCTTGTTGTAAGAGTTCTGGTGAGCGTAAGAAGCATCGGCGCCACGAGAGAATGGCATTGTGAATGCGTTCACATACCACATGTCGCGTTTGCCTACGCCCTGGAAGAACAAATCAACGTCGATACCCTTCCAAGCAGCACCCAAACGGAATGAGTACTCATAGCGAGGAGTTGCGTTACCAATCTTCTTCAGGTCACCGTGGTTGCGTACAGTACCTACAGGAATAAGGTTGCCTTCAGCATCTTTCATTGTAGGATCGCCACCATTGATTACGCCATTGCCGTCCAAATCCTTGAACTTGATGTCACCAGGACCATAAACGAATGTGCCCTGCTGCAAACCGGTCTGGTCAGCTACGCCCGGAGCATAAATCCATGAGCCGTCGGCGTTCTTGCCTGTGAAGTCTGACTCCTCGAAGTAGCGGTCTGTCTCGAAGCCCCAGATTTCACCATACTCCATACCGCTGTAGAATTGGTTGATCAACTTGTTAGGGTTGTTGTACTCAGTAACCTTTGTCTTGCCGTCATAGATATTGGCGCTTGCGAAAACGTCAACATCGCCGAAGCGGTGATTCCAGCTGATACCAAGCTCCCATCCGCGAGTGCGGAGCGAACCGCTGTTTGCATAAGGAGCAGAAGCACCAAGAGTAGCCGGAAGAGTCATACCCGGAGCAAGCATGTCCTTAGTGTCGCGCTGGAACCAGTCGAACGTAACGTTCAAGCGGTTGTTCAAGAAACCAAGGTCAAGACCGATATCGGTAGTTGCGATACGCTCCCAAGACAAAGTAGAAGACACCATTGAAGGTGTGTTCAACATTGACAAGAATGTACCGCCGGCATTTACCCAGCTGGTATAGCTTGTGCCCAACTTAGAGATTTGCTCCAAGAACATATAGTCACCGATAGCCTCGTTACCGATGTGACCATAAGAAGCACGGAACTTAGCGTTGCTTACATATTGTTTAGCCTTCTCGAAGTAAGCTTCCTCAGAGAAACGGTAGCCGACAGATGCCGATGGGAAGAATGCCCACTGGTCGTTGGCTGGGAATGAAGAAGAACCGTCGTAGCGACCGTTAACCTCCAACAAGTAGATTCCCTTATAGTCGTAGTTGATACGGCCGAAGAAACCTGCAGTTGCGTGCTTGGTGATGGTGTTGGTGATTGTCATGCTTGTACCGTCGGCACCACCAGTTGCCAAGCCAAGATAAGGTTTGTCATTGTCAGAAAGGACGTTCTTGCGAGCAGAGAAGTAGTTGTAATACTTGCGGTCTGCCTGTCCACCGACCATAACCTTGAAGTGGTTGTCCTCAGCCACGTCGAAGTCGTAGGTAGCGTAAGCATTGACTGTCCAGACATTCTGACGGGTATTCTCCTGTTGAGCGTAAGTGTCTTTCTGCTGTACCAAATAAGATGGAGCTGTGCTTGAGTTAGACCAGTTGTTCCAGCCGAAGATAGGCAGATATGACTTGCGCACGTTGATGTCCATCATGTCGTATGTGAAGTCAGCGTGGATGTTCAAGCCCTTGATTGGGTTCGCCTCCATCCAACCTTGCAAGCGAGTGTTGCGGGCAATATCCTCATGCTCACCGCTCTGCTTACGGTCAGCAATCGGCTGAGCGTCGTAGTACTTGCCGTCGCCGTCATACTTGCGGTATCCGTAAGGGCCGAAGAAAGAACCCCAACGCCAGAAGTATGTGTAACCGCCACGGCCCCACATGTTCTGTCCGTCATAGTCTTTCTGCGAATAGTTTACCTGAGCACCGGCTTTCAACCATGAGAATATTTGAGTTGAGAGGTTGGCGCTTGCGTTGTAGCGCTTCACAGAGTTGTCTACAAACGACATCAAGCCTTCACGCTTGTCATAACCGAACGAAACGCGATATGTTGTGTTGCCCGAGCTGCCGTCCAAGCTTACGTTGTGCTTCTGAGAAGGAGCAGTGCGATACATAATATCCTTTACATCCCAGTCAGCATAGTACATAGTGGCTTTTGTCACAGGGTCCTGATAGAAGTCGCCCACGTTGTCCATGCTCTGGTATGGCAACATCTCGCTGTAGCCTTTCTTCTTGCCACCGTTCTGCTCATACCAAGCCTTTGCGTAAGGAAGCATCTTGTCGAGATACATACCGAACAATTCCGGGTCGGCACCCTTACGGTAGTTGGTCTGAAGCAATGCCTCGATTTGTTCAGGCACTGAGCCGTAGTCTGGCAATACAGTTGCGTTGCTCCAACCAAAGTTGTTTGAATATTTTACAGAAACGCGGTCGCCTTTCTGTCCTGATTTTGTAGTAATCAATACAACACCGAATGCTGCACGAGTACCATATACAGCAGAAGAAGCAGCATCTTTCAATACTGAGATTTCTGCGATATCGTCAGGGTTGACAAAAGTGATGTCGTCGGTAGGCACACCATCGACAACGATAAGCGGGCTTGACGACTGTCCGTTTGACAACGTACCCGTACCACGGATTTTGATAGATGCGGCTGAGTTGATTGCACCGTCACCTGTTGTGATAGTCAAACCAGGAACAGCACCTTGAAGGGCTTTGGTAACATCGCCCACTGGACGTGCGTCCATTGCCTTCGACACATCGACTGTTGCGACAGCACCGGTGAGGTTGGCACGTTTCTGAGTACCGAAACCTACCACAACGACTTCGTCAAGAAGAGCGTTGTCCTCTTCCAAGGAAACGTTCATTGTCGGCGCAGCCTTGAGGGTCTGTGTCTTGTAGCCCAAATAAGAAACTGTAATTGTTGCTCCAGGGGTTACTTTAAGCGTAAACTTACCGTCCAAGTCAGTAACTATACCACGATTGGTACCTTTCTCCATAACGTTGGCGCCAATGACAGGCTCTCCCTTGGAGTCTTTTACTGTACCAGAAATGGTTAGAGTTGCTTTCTGAGCGGATACAACTTGCGGAGCGGGGGCGGCATTAGCCTCGAATCCCGCACTGCCTAGCAAACACATTGCGACTGCGGCAGCCGCAACTAATTTACATGAAGTAAATTTTTTTCGTTCAGCAAATTTGTCCATACTTGATTCAGATTAAACATAGTTTTATATTAGTACATCGTTGTCTCAAACGATTTCTAAGCCACAAAATAAGCGTTATTTTTCGATATTTACAAGAATTGTAATCAAAATTTTACGTTTGTGAGTTATTTTTTTAATTTTCGGTAAAATTCCATTTTATTAAACATTTCCGCACAACATTGTTATGCAACTATGTTGTAAAACATATTTTTATTTTTTATTTTCTTCGCCCTCTTATTCAAGCCATAGCAATTAAATTTACTGCCATTTTTGTTTCAATCCGTCAGTTTTATGCCAACTTTAATAACAAAGCATATTCACAACACCAAATTATCGGCAACCCGCCAAAAGTTTAATATGTGTTAACGACAAGCCATCGGGCACAACGCCTCCGCCACCCCTTTTTCACCGCCACACCAAATTAATTTACAAGTATTTGCCAATCATAGCCCAAAATTCCGTAATTTTGCAGCAGATTTGGGGCAAAGCGCGCTGAACGAAAACATTTAAGACGAAAAAACAGATGACATTTGAAGAATTAGAAATAAGAGAAGACCTGCTGCACGCAATCAAGGATATGGGATTTGAAAAACCGATGCCTGTACAGGAGAAAGTAATCCCACACCTGCTCCACGAAGACGGCGACGTCGTGGCTCTCGCACAGACCGGCACCGGCAAAACCGCGGCGTTCGGACTGCCCGTAATACAGCGCACTGACACGTCGCTGCGTCAACCGCAGGCTCTAATCATATCGCCGACACGCGAACTCTGCCTGCAAATCGGCGGCGACCTTGCCGATTTCTCGAAATACACTCCCGGTCTCAGTGTGCTGCCTGTTTATGGCGGCTCGAGCATCGAGAGCCAAATCCGCACGCTGCGCAAGGGTGTGCAGATTATCGTTGCCACACCTGGGCGACTGCTCGACCTGATAAAGCGCGGCGAGGTGAACCTCAGCGGCGTGCACACCGTGATTCTTGACGAAGCCGACGAGATGCTCAACATGGGCTTCCTCGACGACATCAACGCCATCCTCGACAACGTGCCCGACAACCGCAAAATGCTGATGTTCTCAGCCACCATGCCCGACGAGATCGCCAAAATAGCGAAAAACTATATGCACAACCCTCAGGAGTTTGTAATAGGCACACGCAACGAGGGCTCGGAGAATGTGCGCCACATATATTATATGGTGAACGCCAAGGACAAGTATCTTGCCCTCAAGCGTATCGCCGACTCCAATCCCAACATCTACGGAATCATCTTCTGCCGCACCCGGCGCGAGACTCAGGAGATTGCCGACAACCTGATTGCCGACGGCTACAATGTCGATGCCCTCCACGGCGACTTGTCGCAGATGCAGCGCGACACGGTGATGAAGAAATTCCGCGAACGCACCCTGCAGCTGCTCGTTGCCACCGACGTGGCAGCACGCGGTCTTGACGTGGACAATCTGACCCACGTAATCAACTACGGCCTGCCCGACGATCCAGCCACATACACGCACCGCAGCGGACGCACCGGACGTGCCGGCAAAACCGGCGTGTCGGTTGCCATCATCCACTCGCGCGAGAAATCGCGCCTGCGCACGATAGAGAAGAAAATCGGAAAAACGTTCGAGAAGGGTTCGGTGCCTACACCGCAACGCATCATCGAAAAGCAACTATACAACCTTGCCGACCGCATAGAACGCGTAAAGGTGAACGAGGACGAAATTGCAAAATATCTGCCAGGAATCGTGAAAAAGTTGGAATGGCTGTCGGAAAACGACTTGCTGAAACGCATCGTGTCGCTTGAATTCAACCGTCTGCTTGAATACTACAAGGACGCGCCCGAAGCCATCGACTACGAAGAGCGCAAGCCGCGCGACCGGAAAGCCAAACGCGACGACAAAGAGCCGCGCGACAAGCAGCAGAGCGGCTCACGGCAGAACAAAGACCGCCGCACCGCAGAGCAGGGATATGAGCGCATCTACGTGAACGCTGGAAAGAACGACGGTTTCTTCCCGGCGCGCCTGATAGAGACACTCAACCAGAATATGGAGGGACGCGTGGAGATTGGCCGCATCGACTTGTTCCCCGGCTACGCATTGTTTGACGTGAAAAAAGGCGAATCGCGCCGCACCGTGTCGGCGTTGAAAAACGCCCGCTACTTCGGCAAGCGCCTATATGCCGAGATTGCCGACCCAAACCGCGACTACGCCCACAGCTCCGAGCGCAAGTCGAACAGCAAGGGCCGCCATGCCGACGGCGACGACAGCTTCGGCAAATTCAAGAGAAAAAGTAAAAAGAGCAAACGATAAAGTGCTATGAAACCTATATATGCAGTGCTCGGCATCGCCGTTGTATCGGCAGCGTATGCCGGAACTTTCCCATCGCCGCAGGCTGCCTCTTGGCATGAGGATGCCGACAGCATCACTGAAGTAGACTCTGTCGCCGAAGTGAGCATCGAGTCGGTTTCCGACTTCTTTCTCTTTGCCGACGAGTTCAACACAATCGAACAGTCGGTAAGAATGGACATGCTCGACTATTACGCCAGCGGAATGCGCAAGCACATGCCGACACGGCTTGGCGGACAGGCCGTAATCGACTCAATCGCCGGCGACCATTACATGAAGGTTTCCACATCATCGGTGTCGGAAACGGAGGTGCAGATGTATGTCAACAACCACGGCGACAAGCTCTTCGGCGTAATCAACCGCGTAAAGATGCCAGCCACCGACAGCCACATCTCGTTCAGCCAGACCTATGCCTTGGGTTCTCCAAGCGCAAGCCTGATTGAGGAGCCGAAAGTCAGGGACTTCCTCACCGCCAAAGACAAGAAGACTCTCCGCGAGATAGAGTCGAAAATCGACTTCCCGCTCATCGACTACCGCTTTCTTCCAAACGGCGATGTGGAGGCGCGTCTCACGGTCGGAGAGTTCCTGTCGCGCGAGGATTCCGCTGCCGTGATGCCTTTCGTAAACAGCGGTATCACATACCATTGGGACGGCAAGCGATTCAAAATAAAGAAATAGCATGGCGCTGCGCAAACGTCACATATTACTGATTGTGGCGCTGCTGCTTGCCTTCATCGGCATGGCAACAGCTGCGATTTCCATTCTCAACGGCAACGTCATATCGCCGTCGGAGTCGCTCGACATCGACGCCTACAAGATATCAGGCATCGACGTTTCTGCCCACAACGGCAATATCGACTTTGCAAAAGCCCGTGCGGCGGGCACCGAATTTGTTTTTGTCAAAGCCACCGAAGGTGCTACGTTCCGCGACAGCGCGATGAACAGCAACCTGCGCAAAGCCCACGAAGCCGGACTGAAGACCGGCGTCTACCACTTTTTCCGATTCGACGTCGACGGCGTGAAGCAAGCGCACAATCTGCTCAAAGCCATTGCCGGACGCCCGTTGTCGCTGCCACTGGTCATCGACGTGGAGTCGCACACCAACCCCTACACCCCCGCCGACATCGTCACCCGCAAAATCCATGACATGGTCGATGAGCTTACCGCCTACGGCTATCCAGTGATTATCTACAGCAACAAAAAAGGATTCGACAACCACGTGCGCAACGAGTTTGCAGACTGCGGCGTATGGCTTTGCTCGTTCACCCAACCCAACCGCGGCAAAAACTGGACTTTCTGGCAGTACAGCCACAAAGGATCCATCCCTGGCATCGACAGCGATGTCGACCTTGACCTGTGGCACGGCACTGCCAGCGAATGGCAACAGTACACCGCGAAAACAGAAAAAGCGATTTCCGTGGCGAATATGCTCTACGCTACAATAAACGCCAACCGTTTGCGTTAATATATTGATAAGGAATCTTTTCCTTACAGCAAACGATTGGATATTCGGATTATGTTGAAACACAAGGCTATACGATATATTTTATTCTTTTTTGCCCTACTTGCGGCAATAAGCGGCAATGCGGCGTCATACGCCGAGACTTCCGCCCTCAACACCGGCAAATGGGTAAAAATAAAAGTTGAAGACACGGGCATCTACCAGATTTCAGCAGCCACATTGTCGGGCTGGGGCTTCAGCGACATCTCTAAAGTGAAGATATTCGGCTACGGTGGCGCCATGATTTCTGAAATCATGGGCAACGGCTACATCGACGACCTGCCGCAAGTGCCGGTGATGCGCTCGGGCAACAGAATCCTGTTCTACGCTCAAAGCAACGTGTCGTGGACAGAGACATCGGGCAAAATCCGCTTTCAGCAGCAACAGAACCCGTATGCAACCGCCGGCTACTATTTCATCACCGACCGCAACGACATCGATGTGGCTGAGATGCAGACCACTGCCAAAGCGGAGAAAGCGTCCAACAAAGTGATAACAAACACGCTTGCCCGCATTTACCACGAAAAAGAGCTTACCGCCCCAGGAACCACCGGCCGCACATTGCTCGGCGAGGATTTCCGCTCTGCGGGCACACAAAGTTTTCAGTTCAACCTGCCCGGCATCGTCAGCGACACCGACCCGGTGGTGAAAGTGGCATTCGCAGCCTACCACACATCGGGCACCGCGCGCGCGCTCACCGTGACTTCCGGAAAACAGGAAGTGATGAAAGTGAGCGTCAGCTCGCTCAGCGGCAGCAACGAATACGACATCTGCTCCACTGCCTCATCTATCGGCACTGTGTCCTATCCTGGCGAAAAAATGACACTGCAACTGTCGTTTTCCACCGGCACGGCTGTGCGCCTTGCCAACCTTGACTACATCACCGTCAACTACCTGCGCAACCTCAACCTGGCCGACAAGCAAATTGACTTCCGCAGCTTCACGGCAAACTGCCGCGACAGCGTGTTTGCCGTCAGCGGCATCAATGAAAAGACGGCGATATGGGACGTAACCACAACCTATGCGCCGCTGAAAGTTGACTTCCTTGCCGACAACGCTTCGGCACAGTTCCGCCAAACGGAAAATGGCAAGCGCGAATACGTGGCGTTCAACACCGCTGCCTCCTTCCCCACTCCATCGTTGGTGGGCAACGTGAGCAATCAGGACATCCACGCCATGACACCGCCAACGATGCTGATAATCACGCCGGCGGCGTTCAGAAACCAGGCGGAGAGTCTCGCTGCCATGCACCGCGCCAACGACGGCATGGCAGTGACCGTGCTTACCGACGAACAAATCTACAACGAATTCTCGTCGGGAACTCCCGACGCAATGGCATACCGCAAGGTGGCGAAGATGTGGTACGACCGCACTGCGTCAGCCGACAAATACAGCAACGACAAATTCCGCTACCTGCTGCTGTTCGGACGCGCGGTGTTTGACAACCGACGCATCACCTCGACGGCACGCAACCTCGGCTACCCGACGCTGCTCACTTGGGAGTCGGCCGACATCACAAGCGAGAGCAGCAGTTTCAACACTGACGACGTGTACGGCTTCCTTGAGGACGGCAGCGACGCCGGACGCACGAGCCTGCGCAAAATGTGTATCGGCATCGGACGCATCCCCGTTAAAAGCGCGGCAGAAGCAACCGAGACTGTGCAGAAAATCAGCGACTACATCAGCAACCCCGACATGGGCAACTGGAAGACGCGCATAATGATGATTGCCGACGACGGCGACAGCGGAATCCACATGAGAGACTCCAACGACGCCATCGACAGTCTGCGAGCGAATGGAGCGGGCAATTATCTGATACAACGGCTGTTTATCGATGCCTACAAAGCCTCGTCGAGCGGTTCGGGCCACTCTTTCCCGGAGGCGCGCACCCAGATGCTTCAAAACTTCAAGAACGGTGTGCTGTTTGCCTCCTACGTAGGCCATGCCAACCCCACATCGTGGACCCACAACGGACTGCTGCGCTGGCCCGACATTGAGAACGAATTCTTCTACAGCCATCCCCCTTTCGTGTTTACCGGCACTTGCGAGTTCACTCGCTGGGACTCTCCTACCGTGTCGGGAGGCGAAGTGTTGTTTCTAAACTCGCGCGGCGGATTCATCGGACTGCTGACAGGCTCGCGCGTGACATCGATAAGCGGCAACGGCGACCTCTGCCGCGCTGTCGGCGCCGAGACGTTCAAGCCTCTGCCAAACGGCGAGATGCCACGCCTCGGCGACATCGTGATGAATGCCAAGAACAACTATTGGTACACCCACTCGCGCTACTCTTCGACACTGACAAAAAACACCGAGCACAGCCTCAAATACGCACTCATCGGCGACCCTGCGCTGCGCTTGAAATACCCTAAATACGACATCCGGCTGACAGCGGTCAACGGCGAAAGCGTCGACGGCGAGGTGAAACCGGAGACTATGGCGCGACAGGAAGTGGAACTCGAAGGAAAGGTTGTCGATGCCGACGGGATTACCATGACCGATTACAATGGTACGCTGACAACCACCGTCTACGACGCGGAAGTGTCGATAACCACCAACGGCTACTACGAGGGCGGCACCGACACCGATGACAAATGCAAAGTGACCTACCAAGACCACACCAACCGACTGTTTGTTGGTTCGGGAGAGGTTAAGGACGGCCTGTTCAAAATGAAATTCCGTATGCCTACGGGCATTATCAACAACTACACTCCGGCTCTTGTCAACCTATATGCTCAGGACGAGAACAAAGGCGACGCCGTAGGCAAGAACGAGGACTTCTACATCTACGGTTTCGACGAGTCGCCAGCCGACGACACCGACGGACCGGAGATACGCCTGCTCGCACTCAACTCAACGGCATTCAAAGACGGCGACAAGGTGAACGAGACTCCTTTTCTCGTGGCATCGGTCTACGACGTGTCGGGAATCAACCTGTCGCCAGTCGACATCGGACACGGCATAACCGCGACTATCGACGGAACAACCGTTGTTTCCGGTCTTGAGAACTATTTCTCGCAGGACACCGACGGTGTGAGCCACATAAACTACCAGATGGGAGAACTCGCCGAGGGACAGCACACACTGACGTTCCGCGTGTGGGACGTGCTTGGCAACATGTCGGAAAAGACAATCGCATTCAGTGTGGTCAACGGCATCAAGCCGCAGCTGTTCAGAGTCTACTCAACAGCCAACCCGGCAAAGACAAAGGCCGACTTCTACATCGAGCACAACCGCCCCGACGCGGTGCTCAACGTAACGCTGAGCATCTACGACATGATGGGACACAGCGTCTGGAGCACATCGTCGACCGGACGCAGCGACATGTATAAGTCGATGCCTATAACATGGGATTTGACCGACGGCAGCGGAATGCGCGTGCAGCGCGGCATCTACATCTACCGCGCAACGGTCTCGACCAACGGCGGCGACGAGGCGGCGATCACCCAACGCATCGCAGTGGCTTCGGAATAATCGCATCAGATTATTTTTCTGACACAGAAAAGTAGGAGAAAAAAGAAGTAGGGTTCATAAACCCTACTTCTTTTTTTACTATCCTTTGAATGTTTCGCAGTAATCGTCAGGATGGACGGTGTGGCGATGAAAAGAGCATTGGTCGCTGGGAGTGCCGGCAACATAATAGCAGCATCTCCCACAGCGGTGGTTGACGTCGCGCTTTTTAGAGTTAGAGCCTTTCGACGAGCCGCCGGCAAGAAACACTGCGGCAAGAAACAACCAACAAAAAATCAAATACCCTATGCCGTGGAATAACAAGAAGAATGCCTCCACCACTGCCGGACGAAGTCCCCCAAGTTTCTTTGCCCGCATGCACAGCAGGATAATCTCATACGCCACCGGCAATGCGAATGCAACGTAGAAGTTATGCGTCACGCCAAACGCCGCGCCCGCGACAAACACGAAAATAAGCGGCCGGAAATAGGTGGCTTTCGAGCACCAGGTCACCCTTGTTCCCGCAAGAGAGTCAAAGAAATTCTCGCACGATTTAGGGCCAAACAGCGACCACAGCCCCACGGCAATGCCCAACAGCATCATCAGCGAGATTATGCCCGTAATCCATCCTGGCATGTGTGCGCCGGAGGCTGCGCCGTCGCCCGATTCCTCGACATACTCGATGCGGTTATCCATATTATTTTCCTGCAACGGCTCTACGCTTTCACGTCCTTCCGCAACAGGCTCCGACACCGGCTGTCGCTGAGCGACGGAAGTCTGGCTTTGTTGACTACTGCCGTCTCCGTCGGCAGCAGTGACGCTGCTGCCTTCGTCCACCATTTCGCAGCAATAAGAAGCTATATACGCCTTGCGGCCATGAAACGTGAAGACAAACATACTCCCGTCAGTACCCTCCGATTCATAGACTTCGCCACGGTATGCGCGTCCGAGGTTAGTTATTCTCTCGGGTTCGGCAAAGACTGTCACATATTCGTCAGACACCCTGAATCGATCTGCAAACGCGTCGGGAATGCAATTCAATAGAATGGTTAAATACAGCAGTATTCGCAAAAATCGGTTCATAATAATAGCTTTTACAATGACAAATATGCAAATTTAATAATTATCGCAGCCCCAACAAATAAAAAAGTTCAACAAATAGATAAATGCCAAGAGAGAATATTAACTTTGACTTGCCGAAAGTTAAATCTTTTAGACACTTTTACTAATTTTGCACTTGCTGTTGGACATATGATTGAAACAAGAAATTCCACAGTATATATCTGATTATTTATTAAAAACACAGACACCGGTATGAAGCAAGATTGCAAACTCGAAAAGTACATAAAAATCTTAGAAGCGAATAAGAACATTATTCTTACAGGTGCTCCAGGCACTGGCAAAACCCACTTGGCAAAAGCAATAGCAGATGCTATGAATGCAGAGTCTGACTTTGTGCAATTTCATCCATCTTATGATTATACTGATTTTGTTGAAGGATTACGACCGACCCCTCCTGACAACAAAGGGAATATTGGATTTAGACGAGTAGATGGTGTATTCAAAGCTTTTTGTAAAAAAGCGATAAGCAATATAAATACTAAATATATACAAAGCGATTCGTTATTTGATAATATATATAACAGTATTGTTTCTGACATAAAAAGGGGAATAATAAACTCTTATACTAATCCAAAAGGAAAAAGTCTACCTTTAAGAATAAACGATAAAGGACGTATTGAGTATAGGAAAAATAGTCCTAGAGCTGAAAAAGAAGAAAATATCAGATTGATGTATAATTACCTTCTAAAAAATAATATTTTTGATTTATCTTATTATACTAGAGATGACTATTGGGCTTTGATAAAAAAACTTTCTAAGAGCACAGAAACTATTGACTACGTTGAATATCGTTGGATATTACAAGAATTATTAAACAGAACACCAAGGAATTATTCTGAGAACAAAAAAAATAGTTCAGAAATTAATAAACAGAAATTTGTATTCATAATTGACGAAATTAACCGAGGAGAAATCTCAAAAATATTTGGTGAACTATTTTTTAGTATAGACCCAGGTTATCGTGGAGCGAAAGGGAAAGTAAAAACTCAATATCAAAATATGATAACCAATGAGTCCGATCCTTTTTATGAAGGTTTTTATGTACCTGAAAATGTCTACATCATTGGCACAATGAATGATATAGACCGCAGTGTTGAGAGTATGGATTTCGCGATGCGCCGACGTTTTGCCTGGCAAGAAGTAAAAGCCGAAGAAAACACAGGAATGTTGGACGACCTTCAAGAAATAAAGAATGAAGTTATTGAAATAATGAAACGTTTGAATAATGTGATATGGAATGAAACTACTAATACTGGCATTGAAGGACTAAGTGCTGCATATCACATAGGTGGTTCTTATTTCAGCAAACTACAACTTTATCTTAACGATGGTCATTCAAACAAGGGTACTGCCTACAAACATCTTTGGGAGAATCACTTAAAAGGAGTCCTTTCCGAATATTTAAGAGGGATGCCGGATGCAATGGAAAATCTGAGGAAATTGGAAAATACGTATTTTAAAGAAGATGTCGATGCTTATATTGAAGGATAATACCAAATATTCATCTACTGCTGACAACCTTGAGAAATATCTGTCTTTACAGAATATTGCCAACAGAAACGTTTCAGAACTGTTAGATGATAACGACAATGACTTGCTCATTTATCCTCATTCCTTTTCCCAATGCGATGATGGGGCCGGAAACCTGCCTCTATTGTCACTACACACCCATTGGAAGGAGAAAGTATGCACTAAAGCCATCATTGAAACAGGGAATATGGCAGGCTTTATCGGAATCAATGGGCTGTCTATTTCCATACACTCCCGTTTCTCCCAAGATTCAGAAGAAGATTTCTTCCTGCACTATATGCTTAGCAAAGTCTTCTGTATTAATCTGTTGAACCTGCCGCATCAAACAAGCGATGAGCGACTATTCGATTTCCTGCTGTGTATGTTTCCAAGATTTCTTAACGATGCGCTGTCACAAGGCATATACAAGGAATACAAACGTAATGAATATAATGATGCCAATGTACGAGGCACAATAAATATCCAACGGCATTTAAGAGCAAATATGCCATTCAACGGGCGTATTGCGTATAGCACACGCGAATTTAGCCAAGACAATCATGTTACTGAATTGATACGACATACTATCGACTATATCAGCAAGAGTAAATTTGGCAGGACATTGCTGGAAAACGATAGTGAAACACGCTCAAGCGTTACTCAGATCATATCTGCAACCCCCAATTACTGCAGGCACGAGAGAGAAAATATAGTAAACAGCAACCTGAAGGTTATCAACCATCCATATTATTTCCGCTATGCCCCTCTCCTGAAACTTTGCTTACGCATACTACGTCATGAGAAGATTAAATACGGAGAGAAGAATCAAAAGATACACGGTATTCTATTCGATGTTTCATATTTATGGGAAGAATACCTTGCCACTATATTAACAAAACAGGGATTCAAACATCCCAATAACAAAAAGGGTCTGGGATGTATTTTTCTGGCAAAAAACAATCGCCTTCCCAGATATCCTGATTATTATAGGGAATCTGACCGCCTCATTGTTGATGCCAAATACAAAAAAGAGACAAATAGAGATGATATTCATCAGATGATAACTTATATGTATCAAATGAAAGGGAAATGCGGAATTTTCATACAACCCGGCGACAAAGAATGTCAAACGAAAACTTTTCAGCTGTTAGGGTATGGAGACGACGAAAATGCAGAACTTAAGACATATATGCATCCAATATCGCGAATAACAGACAATTATAAGTCATTTGTTTCTGAAATGTTAGAATCGGAAAATTTATTAAAGACAAAATTCAAACTACATCTTGAGCCAGATAAATAACGCGCCATCGACGCTTCGCACAAACAGTTGTGACTGAAGATGACTTTTATCTCTAAAAAGGAATCAACGAGATACCGCTTTTCCGCAATATCTCATTGAAGTGGAGTTTTTAAGGATGGCTAATTCAAGTATCCACATTTGCAAAATTTGACAAAAAAAACTAATTTTGCAGTTTGTAAGGAAGTTAATAAATTAGGAGTTACAATGAACGAGGATGGTCAGAAGATTCTATTGCCTGAGCCAACATTGCGCAGGCTTCCGTGGTACTTGGCATACGTCAATATGCTTCGCACCCAGAAGATAGAATATGTTTCGTCGACACAGATTTCACGCAAAATCAATGTCGACGCGTCGCAGATTGCCAAAGACTTGTCGTTTCTCAACATCAAGGGAAAAACACGCATCGGCTATCAGGTTGAGACGCTCGCCACCGAATTGTCAAATTTCCTCGGATTCCACAACGACCACACCGCTTTCATGATCGGCGCCGGAAGCCTCGGCTCCGCACTGATTCAAGACTCCGGACTGATGCAGTTCGGTCTGCACATCGTGGCAGGCTTCGACGTTGACGAGAAAGTTGTGGGCACAGAAATCTGCGGCATTCCCATCTACCACATCTCCGAACTTCCGGAACGCGAGAAGCAATACAAGGCTGAAATCGGCATCCTCGCCGTACCGGTGGAACACGCCCAGGAGTCGGCCGACCTGCTTGTGGCAAACGGACTGCGCGCCATCTGGAATTTCACGCCGTTCCGCATCAAGGTGGCTGACAATGTGGTTATCCAAAACACTTCCATCTATGCCCACCTGGCAGTAATGTACAACAGAATCAACGGGAACAAATGAAAATCATAAAATTCCGAAACACCGACAATCCTGAAAAACTGGAAATCGACGTAATCCCCGACTCTGCAATCCAAAAGAGCGGCAAACCGTTTTTTGTGCCCGACTTCGCAAGCCGCTTCCAATTCAGCGCAGCCGCCGCGGTACACGTGTGCCGCCTCGGAAAAAACATAGCGCAACGGTTTGCAAACAGATACTACGAGGAGGCTGGGCTATGCCTTGTGTTTGAGGCAAAAGACTTGCTCGACACCCTCAACGCCAACGGCAAACCGAGAGCGTTGGCAACATCGTTTGACGCATCGCATATCGTTGGCGAGATGACTCCTACCGACATCGCAATGCTCGGCAAGAACACCGCAACACTGGAAATCAACGGGGAAGATACAGAAAAATTCACGTTGCCGTCAGCTGCCGACTTCGACAAATGCATCGCGACGGCAAGCCGGTATTTCACGCTGAAAATCGGAGACTTGATACTAATTGAAAACGGCGAATGGCACGATGCGGAAATCAACAGCCGTGTAACCGCTCGTTTGGGCGACTTTGAATCAATAAACATAAAGATAAAATAACCAAGGAGATATGACTAAATACATTATCGCTGTGGCTGTTGGCGCGATTCTCGCCTCTTTCAGCAGCCAGGCTGCGACAAAATTCAAGGACTCTTCCGTCCTTTCATCAGGGAAATGGGTTAAAATCAAAGTCGGCGAAACCGGCGTCTATGAAATCACCGGCGAACAGTTGAAGCAATTCGGATTCTCCGACCCCCAAAAAGTGAAGATTTTCGGCACTGGAGGCATCCAGACCACCGACAATTACAACAAAGACTATACCGACGACCTCGAGCAGGTGCCGGCAATGCGCACCGGCGACAAATTATACTTCTATGCCAACGGCTTGACATACGAGGAAATAAGGAGCATTGACTACACCACCAACTTCGACATATACCGCTCAATCTCAAAAAACGCCTACTCTCCTGCTTCTTACTACTTCCTTACAGACAGCGAGGATTTTGACGCACGCGATATTGAAACCGTCGACACCAACGAAAGCAATCTTGCCTCCGTCAAGGAATGGCGCTCGAACGGCGTGGTGTCGATTTGGCACAAGAACGACATCGTAAACCCTACCCGCTCAGGCAAACTTTTCCTCGGCGAAGATTTCTCAAGCACAAAAGAGTTTGAAATTACGATGTCTACACCAGGCATCATCAGCGGAACAAATGTGGTTGTAAATATGTCGGCAGGCGTAAAAACCGCCGACTCGCAAACTGTGACACTGTCGGTCGACGGCACGGTTTTAGACACAAAAAATGTGTCAAAATCAGCCGATGCCGCAGTCTATAAACTGATCACTTCTTTCGGGTCCACCCCAGTGACAGAGGCGATGGCGCAGGCTGAGTCGGTGACAGCGAAAGTGAGCACGTCTGTGTCGCTGCCGATTGCGAAGATGAACTATATTTCCGTCTCCTACAAGTCGCCGCTTGCCCTTCCTGCCGACTCCTCACAAATGCGTTGGCTCGTGAAGACAACCAAAGAGTCAGGACTCGTAATCGGCAACACCACTCCTACAACACACGCCTGGCTTGTGTTTACGCCAAACAATTCTCCTTACAAAATCTACAACACAAAACAATACACCATCACAACAAATGAGGGAACAAGCTGCATTGTCCCGAATCTTGGCACAACGGCTTATGCGGAATACGTGATTTTCGACACCGGAAAGCAGCAGAAGCAAGTGTCTTTTGCAGGCAACGTGGCCAACCAGAACCTGCATTCACTCGCCACGCCCGACATGCTCGTCATCACCACTCCAAAACTGAAAGCCCAAGCCGACCGCATTGCCGACTTCCACCGCCAGCACGACGGCATGGACGTAGAGGTGGTGCTGCAGGACGACATTTTCAACGAGTTCGGCAACGGCATGCGCGATGTTTTCGCATACCGTCAGCTGTGCAAGATGCTCTATTCACGCAACCCGTTGAAATTCCGCTATCTGCTGCTGTTCGGCAGCGGCAACTACGACAACCGCGGAATCTTCGGCGGCGACATCGAGGAAACACTGCTCACTTATCAGACCGACAACAGCTACCACAGCGTGTCCTCCTACTGCTCCGACGACTATTTCGGCGTGATGAACGACGAGGCTGTCAATGTGGAAGGCACAAACGCTCTGCTCAACATCTCGATTGGACGCATCCCGTTTGTCTCTGCAGCCGAAGCCAAAACATACGTAGACAAACTGCTTGCCTACATGTCGCACAAACCCGGCAAGACCGACACGTGGAAGAGCAACATGCTCATGATTGGCGAATATGGCGACCAATACATCCACACGACACAGACTGAATCGTTTATCGACAACTTCAACTATGAGATAACCCCGAAGACATCAGACACTCCGGAAATCAGAACGAGAAACGACAATGCCGTAAATTTCAACAAGATTTATCTTGAGCCTTACGACAACGTGGACAATCTGCAGGCCACACGCGAGAAACTGGTCGAAGATTTCAATGTAGGACAGAATTTCATCCTCTTCGTGGGGCACTCCAACATTTCATCGCTCACCAAACCGACCGTGCTGATGAACCTGCAGCAAGCAATCGACACGAGATATGACGTGCCGCCAGTGATGTATTTCTCTTCATGCGACGTGGGCAGATACGACGGCGGACAGACTTCATTCATCGACAAACTGCTGCTCAACCCCAACGGCGGCATTATCGCTGCCGTGGCAGCGACACGCGAGGCATACACATCGTTGAACGGACGCCTGACCGACTCGTTTGCCAAGTATCTCGGCATCAGCGAATCCGACAGCCGATTCTATGCTAAATACGAAAAAACCTGGGGCCGCGTGTTGATGTTTGCGAAAAACTTCTCAACCGACCGTTCACGCAACCGTCTGAAATACCACTTGCTCGGCGACCCGGCAATGCTCGTCGACATCCCGTGTGACCGCACCGAGGTGACCGAAGTCAACGGTGTCGCCGCCTCGAAGGGCATCGCCATAGGTGCTATGACTCCAATAACCATAAAAGGCCGTGTCAGAAACGACGCAGGAGAAGTCGATACCGATTTCAACGGCTATGCGAAGATTTCGCTCTACGACTCCGAAAAATACTATATGACACAAGGTGACGAGACGCTGACCGAGCGCGGAGCCGAACTTGCCGTGACAAGCGCCGACGTGACAGCCGGCGAGTTTACGGCTACAATCATCGCGCCAAACTGCATCACGACCGACGACAAAGAGAAACCGCTGCAAGTGACCGCTGTCAGCAACGACGGCACCGTGGTGTCGGGATTCTACAACGGACTGACATTCGACCGCTCGCTCTCCGCCGTTTCCGACGACACGACAGCGCCAACCATCAACGCCTTCTACATCAACGACAAATCAACGTTCAAGGACGGTATGGAGGTGGAATCGTCGCTGCGCCTCAAAGCGGAAGTGACCGATGATGTTGCCCTCAACCTGTCGCATGAGCAGATTGCCACGACTGCCTACATTTCTATCGACGGCGGAGAGCATGTTTATCCTGTGTGCTCCTACCAGCTCGACGGAGCCGACAATTGCATAATCGACCAAGGCATCTACAACCTGAAATCAGGCCGACACACGGCAGAACTTGTTGTTGCCGACATGTCGGGCAACGTTGCCACACGCACAATAGCCTTCTACGTTGCCGTCAGCGACAATGCCACACTCACCGTCGATACGACAGCCCTGATACACTCCGTGACATTCGACGTTGAGAACGCCGACAACTACACCGACGCGCAACTCGTTGTCAGCGACAACAGCGGCAACGTGGTGCTGCGCACCGACGTAGGCTCATTCCCATACACATGGGACGGCAGCGACAACAACGGCAACCGCCTTGCCGAAGGCAACTACAACGCAACGGCAATCATCGACGGCAAAAGCCTCCGTCAGAAAAAAATCGTAGTCGTAAAGCAATAAATGCCACTATTTTCAGTTTTGATAAATAGAACTACATTTATAGAAAACGAATGAAAATTAGACGGTATATAATCATTGCCCTGGCATCGCTCATCGCTTTGCCCGCTCTCGCCGACAGCAACGGCAAGGACCAATTCAACCCAGTGCAAACCGGTGTGACATCGCTCGGAATCGCCCCCGACGCCCGCGGCGCAGCCATGGGCGACCTCGGTGTGGCAACCGAGCCCGACGCCTATTCGCAATATTGGAACCCGTCGAAATACGCCTTCGCCTACAGCTCGGCGGCAGTCAGTCTCTCCTACACCCCATGGTTGAGAAAACTGGTCAACGACATATTCCTTGCCAACCTTTCCGGATATTGGAAAATGGGAGGAGGCGACAACCAGGCTGTCAGCGCATCGTTGCGCTACTTCTCGCTCGGCGAGATTCAGATGACCGACGGTGCTGGAACTGTTGTCAACTCCGTCAACCCATACGAAATGGCTTTCGACCTCGGCTATTCCCGCAAACTGTCGGAAAGCTTCTCCATGGGTGTGGCTCTGCGCTACATCTATTCCGACCTCGCTTTCTCCGACGCATATTCTGCCGAACAGCAGAAAGGAGCGTCGGCATTCGCCGCCGACATCTCGGGCTTCCTGACCACATATCCTGTGGTGGGACGCAACGAATGCCAATGGTCATGGGGTTTCAACATCTCCAACATCGGTTCAAAGGTGTCGTACAACGACGGCAATGACCCTGCATTCCTGCCTACAAACTTCCGCCTCGGAACAACATTCACCTTCCCGGTGGCTCAATACAACAACATAGCGCTCTCGCTCGACGCCAACAAGCTGCTTGTGCCCACACGTCCACGCCAGTCAGACTTCACCGACGCCGAAGGCAACTATGACCAGGAGGCTTATGAGTCGAAACTTGAGGACTGGCGCAACACGTCGTCGATTTCAGGCATCTTCAAGTCGTTCAGCGACGCTCCGGGCGGATTCAAGGAAGAGCTGAAGGAAATCACGCTCTCCGTCGGTGCCGAGTACAACTACAACCAGCAGTTCTTCGTGCGTACCGGATACTTCTATGAGAACGCCATGAAGGGCAACCGCCAGTACTTCTCATTTGGTGCCGGATTCTCGCTCAACGTGGTGCAGCTCGACGCAGCATACATGATTGCAACGGCTCAAAACAGTCCTCTCGACCAAACGCTCCGTTTCTCGTTGACGTTTGACATGGACGGACTCAAACACCTGTTAGGCAAAAAATAAAACGATATGGCTTTACCCTTCCGCACCGGCTTCGGATTTGACGTGCACCGCCTTGTCGAAGGTCGCGACCTTTGGATTGGCGGCGTGAAAATCGAGCACTCACTCGGGCTGCTCGGCCACAGCGACGCCGACGTGGCAATCCACGCGCTCTGCGATGCAATGCTCGGAGCTGCGGCGCTGCGCGACATCGGTTTCCACTTCCCCGACTCCGACCCTGCCTACAAAGGCATCGACAGCAAGAAGCTGCTCAGATGCGTGGCCGACTTGTTGCGGGAAAAAGGCTACACCTTTGGAAACGCCGACATCACCATCTGCGCCGAGGCGCCGAAGATGAATCCCCACATCCCCGCCATGCAGAAGGCTATGGCTGAATGCATTGGCTGCAATCCAGATGACATCTCGGTAAAAGCCACCACCACCGAGCGGCTTGGCTTCACCGGACGTCAGGAAGGCATCTCCGCATATGCCACCGTGCTAATCGCTCGTAATTGACAAGAAGCACTCTAAAACCTTTGATTATGAATACACAACAATTACCACAACTTTCTATCGGAGAGGCACTGAAAGCCGCATGCAACAAAATCTTTCAGTTTAACGGCCGCTCGCGCCGTTCGGAATTCTGGTGGACCGCGCTTGTCGTTATCATCATCTGCGCAATCACTCACGACACGATATCCTGGCTGATGAATCTTCTGATGATTCCAATCACATTCCGCCGCCTGCACGACACCGGACGCAGCGGATGGTGGTGGGGAGCAGGAATAATCGCCACGTATGGGTTCGGCACAATATTCGTCATCGACTTAGGAATCAGCTCATTAATCAATTTTCCTCTGGCAGCGATATCAGCGTTTCTCGGCAAATTCGTATTGTTTGCCATCGCATATATCGCCTACCACATAGTCATGATTGTGTTCCTCTGCCAAGACAGCGAACCGTTTGAAAACCGCTACGGTGAGTCACCGAAATATGTCGTAGACCCCGACTCCGACGGAATTGACACCCCTGATGCCAAAATTGATTAATCCGTAATTTCCCACTTATTTCATATTGAATATTCCCAAAATTATGTAAATTTGCAGTTGAACTGCAAATTTACATAAGGTATGACCGAATTTATCAACCGTAAAATCACCCAGGCAATTGAAAACGCTGCTGCATCTTTTCCTGTAATAACCATTACAGGGCCGCGTCAATCCGGCAAGACAACGCTTGCCCGACACATGTTTCCAGAATATCCGTATTTTAGTCTTGAGAATCCCGATGTCAGGAATTTGGCGATGGAAGACCCCGTAGGATTCCTCAACAACACCACAGAGGGGATTATTCTTGACGAAGTTCAGAATTCCCCACAACTGCTGTCGTACATACAAGGAATCGTTGACAACGACTATGAAAAGCGTTTCATTCTGACTGGAAGCAACAATTTCTCAATGCTGAAAAACGTATCACAGTCGCTTGCCGGACGCTCCGCTGTTTTTGAATTGCTGCCATTCTCCATAAACGAGCTCAATAATTACGAGACCGACACCGACTCTCTTATATACAAGGGAGGCTATCCGGGCATATGGTGCGACGGCAAGGACACTTACACATTTTATTCAAACTACGTCACAACCTACCTTGAGCGCGACGTGAGAAATATCATCAACATCAAGGATCTCGACACATTCCAAAAATTCATCCGCATCTGTGCGACACGCATAGGAAGCATTTGGAACAGCTCGGAAGTGAGCAACGAAATCGGGGCGTCGGTCAACACGGTTAAATCCTGGTTGTCCGTACTCCAGGCTTCATACATCATCTTCATGCTCCAGCCTTTCTTCACAAACACCCGGAAACGCCTCACCAAATCGCCCAAACTATTCTTCACCGATACCGGTCTGGCAAGCTTTCTGCTTGAAATAGAATCCGAGTCGCAAATCAAACGTGACAAGATGCGCGGGCATCTCTTTGAAAACATGATTGTTGCGGAGGCATTGAAGCAAAGATTAAACGCCGGTCGCACCAACAATCTATGCTTCTATCGCGACAGCAACGGAAATGAAGTCGACCTCATAACAAAAAGAGAGGGTATGCTAAACCTTTACGAAATCAAATCGTCGGAAACATACCATCCCGATTTTGAAAAAGGGATAAAATCGTTTATCGGCAGTTTCGGCGACATAGTGGGGTCAAACAGCATAATCTACAACGGATCGCTTGAAAACGAATCAAGGGAAATAAAACTGATAAACTACAAACATCTGCCTCCAATTATGTAAATTTGCAGTTGTACTGCAAATTTACATAATCAAAACACATAACAAGGCACAAGAATAAAATTCTGTAAACGGACTTAATTATGACCGTTTGCAGAATTTTTTTGCTACCAGCGCCATCGCTTCAAGAACAATTTTCCAAGTTTCAAAAAACTCTTGGAGGATTCATCTTTACGCCATAACTTTGCGGTGTGAGAATAGAAAATCAGTCAGTAACCAATCTTAAAAGCATATAGATATGGCAACAAAGAAATATCACTTCGAGACGCTCCAACTCCACGTTGGTCAAGAGCAACCGGATCCGACAACAGACGCACGCGCCGTGCCAATCTACCAAACCACGTCGTACGTGTTCAGAAATTCGCAACACGCAGCCGACCGATTCGGCCTGCGCGACGCCGGCAACATCTACGGACGTCTAACCAATCCGACACAAGGAGTGTTTGAAGACCGCGTTGCCGCTCTGGAAGGCGGAGTGGCGGGACTGGCAGTAGCCTCTGGCGCAGCCGCCGTCACCTACGCTCTCCAAAACATCCTTTCGCAGGGCGACCACATTGTTGCCGCCGACAACCTTTACGGCGGATCGTTCAACCTGATTACCCACACACTTGCCACTCAGGGCATCGCCAACACCATTGTCAACGTCAACAACCTCGAAGCACTTGAGGCTGCCATCCAGCCCAACACCAAGGTTGTCTATGCGGAGACATTCGGCAATCCCAACTCCGACGTCACCGATATCGAAGCCATCGCGGAAGTGGCACACCGCCACAACATTCCGCTGATTGTCGACAACACATTCGGCACCCCATATCTCATCCGCCCAATCGAACACGGTGCCGACATTGTGGTGCATTCCGCCACTAAGTTTATCGGAGGCCACGGCACGAGTCTCGGAGGCGTGATCGTAGACGGCGGCACTTTCGACTGGAAAGCCAATGCCGACAAGTTCCCAACACTCGCCAAGCCCGACCCAAGTTACCACGGCGCAATCTTCGCCGACGTAGCGGGCAAGGCTGCTTTCGTGACACGCATCCGCGCCGTCATCCTCCGCGACACCGGCGCCACAATTTCTCCGTTCAACGCATTCATCCTGCTGCAGGGTTTGGAAACGCTGTCGCTGCGCGTAGAACGTCACGTAGAAAACGCCCTCAAGGTTGTCGACTATCTGAGCAAGCATCCTAAGGTGGCCAAGGTCAATCATCCGTCGCTGCCCGGCCATCCCGACCACGCCCTCTACCAGAAATATTTCCCCAACGGCGGCGGAAGCATTTTCACCATCGAGATAAAAGGCGGAGAGAAGGAGGCATGGAAATTTATCGACTCTCTCGAGATTTTCTCGCTGCTCGCAAACGTAGCCGACGTGAAAAGCCTCGTAATCCACCCCTACACCACCACCCACTCGCAGATGACACCAGAAGAGCTTGCGCAACAGCACATAACGCCGTCAACCGTGCGCCTGTCAATAGGCATCGAACATATCGACGACATTATCGACGACCTTGCCCAAGCGCTTGATAAGATATAGGATCCTCATAGTCCAACTTAATGATTTTTGAATAAGATTTGTGTGAGAAAACCGGGAATCATCCCGGTTTTTTTCATTGCTGAAAATTTATTCCAAATTTGAAAAATGTTATAAAAATAACATTTTTGGTTACATTTTCCCATCTATAATAGCAATCGCATGGAAAAAGTTTGTATTTTTGTAGCAATTTGAAAATCTACAAAAACAACAGTATATGAAAGCAACAGAAGTAATCGACGATTTGCGTCGTCGTTTTCCTAACGAACCGGAATACTTGCAGGCGGTTGAAGAAGTGGTTACATCAATTGAGGATGTCTACAACGAGCATCCCGAATTTGAACGCTACAATCTGATTGAGCGGCTTTGTCTGCCCGACCGCATCATCTCGTTCCGCGTGTCGTGGGTAGACGACAAAGGACAAGTGCACAACAATATGGGCTACCGCATCCAACACAACAATGCCATAGGGCCGTATAAAGGTGGAATCCGATTCCACGCGTCGGTAAACCAGTCAATTCTGAAATTTCTTGCTTTCGAGCAGACATTCAAGAATTCTCTCACCACGCTGCCTATGGGCGGAGGCAAAGGCGGATCGGACTTCAGCCCAAAAGGTAAGTCAGATATGGAGGTGATGCGCTTCTGTCAGGCATTTGTGGCTGAACTGTGGCGCAACCTTGGCCCCGACCGCGACGTGCCTGCCGGCGACATCGGCGTTGGCGGACGCGAAGTGGGTTATATGTATGGAATGTACAAGAAGATGGCGCGCGAGAACACCGGCACGTTTACCGGCAAAGGCCTTGAATTCGGAGGCTCGCTGATACGCCCTGAAGCCACCGGCTACGGCAATGTCTACTTTCTTCTCAATATGCTCGCCACTCGCGGCATCGACATCAAGGGCAAGAAGGTTGCCATCTCCGGCTCCGGCAACGTGGCTACCTACACGGCAAAGAAGCTGCTTGAACTCGGCGCCAAAGTTGTAACAATGAGCGACTCCGACGGCACAATCTACGTGCCTGAAGGATTGAGTCAGGAACAGCTCGACTTTATCTTCGAACTTAAAAACATCTACCGCGGACGCATACGCGAGTTTGCTGAGAAATACGGCTGCGAATATTTTGAGGGCGGACGCCCATGGGGCGTGAAGTGCGACATCGCAATGCCGTCTGCCACACAGAACGAGCTTGACGGCGACGACGCGCGCACGTTGCTTGCCAACGGATGCTTCGCTGTGTCGGAGGGTGCCAACATGCCTTCCACACCGGAAGCTGTGCATGAGTTTGTCAACGCAAAAATCCTCTATGCGCCAGGAAAGGCGGCAAATGCCGGTGGCGTGTCGGTCAGCGGACTTGAGATGGCACAAAACTCACAGAAACTGACGTGGACAGCAGAGGAAGTCGATGCCAAGCTGCGCGGCATCATGGCAGACATCCACACCCAATGCCAGAAATACGGCAAGGAAGCCGACGGCTACACAAACTATGTGAAGGGAGCCAATGTGGCTGGCTTCATGAAAGTGGCGCGTGCAATGATGGCACAGGGCATCCTGTAGAAACCCTGCCACATACAAAATCCAGCCGCCCTGCAATCGCGATTGCAGGGCGGCTGATGTTATATTCAAGTCTGCTTACTTGTTTTTGAAAAAGTCTACGATTCTGCGGCATGCCTTGCCGTCACCGTAAGGGTTGACAGCCTTCGACATCTTATCATAAGCAGCCTTATCGTCAAGCAGCTTGCTCACCTCGTCCATAATCTTGTGATAGTCGGTGCCCACAAGATGCACTGTTCCCGAAGCCAGCGCCTCCGGACGTTCTGTCGTGTCGCGCATCACGAGCACAGGCTTGCCCAGACCGGGAGCTTCTTCCTGGATGCCGCCCGAGTCGGTGAGCACAATCGTTGATTTGCTCATCAGATACACGAACTCAAGATACTGAAGCGGCTCGATGAAGAACATATTACCCAAACCTTTCAAATCTTCGCCGAAAACTTCATGAATTGGCTTGCGCACATTCGGATTCAAGTGCATCGGATAAACGAAGTCAACGTCGGCATACTTGTCTTTGAGGTCGCGGATGGCCGTACACATATTGATGAATCCATCGCCGAAATTCTCACGGCGGTGGCCTGTGATAAGCACCAGTTTTCTGCCGTTGTCAAGACGGCTTATGTCGTAGCCTGCCTTTGCGAGCACTTCTTTCTGCTCTGCGGCAAGAACCTCGTCGTGCGTCAGTTTGTCAACAACCATGTGAAGCGCGTCGATAACGGTGTTGCCCGTAACGACAATCTCTCCTTGCACTTTTTCCTCCTTGAGGTTGCTTTCCGAAAGAGGGGTCGGAGCGAAGTTGAACGACGAGATGCGGCCCGTCAGCTGACGGTTCATCTCTTCAGGCCACGGCGAATAGATGTTGTGGGTGCGCAATCCCGCTTCCACATGCCCGACAGGAATCTGTTGATAGAACGCAGCGAGAGCAGCCACAGTCGACGTTGTTGTGTCGCCATGCACAAGCACCACATCTGGCTGCGCTTCCTTCAGCACGTCGCGCATACCCAGAATCACCCGGGCAGTGACATCATATAAATCCTGTCCCTGCTTCATTATATTGAGGTCATAGTCAGGCTTTACGTCAAAAATAGTAAGCACTTGGTCGAGCATTTCCCTGTGCTGACCGGTCACACAGACAATTGTCTTGAAATTTTCAGCGTCCTTCTGGAATTCCTTCACCAGCGGACACATCTTGATAGCTTCTGGACGTGTGCCAAAAACCAACATTACTTTCTTCATAAGATATCGTTTTTCAATGTTTGTATACAAGCATCACAAAGGTTTGCGATCCCTTTCTATTGCAATATTAATAATTTATTTTGAAATGAGCAAATGCCTCTATCTGTCGCATTCGGTTTTCAGGTAGTGATGGGCGGCGTGACATTGATGGAGTGCGTGGTCGACAATCCAGTGACGGTTTGCCATTTCTGAGATTACGGTCATCTCATGCGACACAAGCATCACCGTGCTACGCTTCGCCAAATCGGCGACAATACCATAAATCTGCTCCACAAATGCGTGGTCAACATACGACAGTGGCTCGTCGAGCACCACTATGTCGGGATTGGAGATGACTGCCCTTCCGAGCAACGTGCGCTGCAACTGACCGCCCGACAACGTGCCTATCACCTGACGGCGGAATCCGTCGACGCCCATCATCTTCATTGTCGCCTCAATCTTTTCACTGGCGGCGTCGGAAAATTTTCCGCGCCAGTTCCGACGTTCTCCGAGCAGTCCCGAAGCCACAACCTCCTCCACCGTTATCGGAAAGCGGTTGTCGATGTTGCTTTTCTGCGGCAGGTATCCGAAACGCAGGCCGTCAACTTCCTCATCGCCGTTGAAATAGCGCACACGTCCTTTCGTGGGCGTCAGCAAATGGAGCATCGTTTTCAGCAACGTGCTTTTCCCGCCACCGTTCGGACCTGTTATCGCCACAAAATCGCCGGTATTGATTTCTGCGTTCACATTGTCAAGAGCGCGGAAATTGCCGAAATCCACCGTAATGTTTTCTACCGAAATTATCTTATTCTGCTGTGATTCCATCTGCAATCCTCCTCATCTCCTTTTTCCAATCGTAACTCAGCGGATTTATCTCCACGCGGCGCAGTCCGATGCCGGCACACACCGTCTCCGCCTGCCGGCTGCCGGCTCCCGTCTGCATAAAAAACACACGGGCATTCTTTTTCCGTGCCTCTTTCATTTTTTCTGCCACAAATCCCGCAGGAGCTTCCTTGCCCTCATATTCAATGCCGATTTGCTCCAGACCATAGTCGCGTGCAAAATACGACAACGCCGGATGCCACACCACAAATGCCTGCCCGCGCACCGGAGCCAGCACTTGCCGCAACGAGTCGGCAAACGCAGCCAGCTCGGCATCAAGTTTCCTGTAGTTCGCCTGATAATAATCCTTTCCGTTACTATCTATTTTCACAAGAGCGTCGGTCATATTTTTTGCCACGATGCGCATATTCTCCACCGACATCCACACATGGGGGTCGGCCTCCATCTCGCCGTGATGGCTGTGTCCGTCAATCACAGAAATGCCCTTCGACGAGTCGACAACGGTTTTTGCTTTGCCGGCAGCCAACCGCTCGAAGCCCAAATTTCCTACGACAAAATATGCCCGGCAGTTTTCCAAATCCATCATCTGCGACATGTCGGGATCGTAACTCTCCGCCGAGGTCGCCTTCTCAATCATACTGCCCACAGTCCACTTGTCGCCGGCTATGCGTTCAAGCACATATTTTTGCGGCGGAATGCTGACCATCAGCGTCGGCTTGCCTCCGACCTTGCCTCCGCATGCCGCCATCATGACGGCAGCGAAGCATATAAGCATCATTCGTATAAGTTTCATCTTCTACTTCACTCCATAGACATAGCGATGTATACGCTTCACATATTTGTCGCCGGCAGAAAGCGAAATCCCGCCATAAGTCATCAGCTTCAGCTCTATCGCATGGCGGTCAGGGCTGTAGGGCGGCTGCACATACTCAACGTCGTTCCACAAGCGAAGCCCATTGCGCTCATAAAACCCTATGCGGCGGCATGCCATCTCATCTGTCGGCGGCTCAACCTCAATCACCAGCGGACGGCTGTCGGACGCAAGAAACCAGCGCAATGCGTTTCCGCCGATTCCGCCGCAACGCATTTCCGGACTGATAGCAAAATGCTCACCATAGCGGAAATCATCCCACTCCCAACTTGTCAGAAAACCAATAAATTCGTCATTGTCTCCGACAAACACATTGATGTGAAACTTCTTTTCCGTGTCGGCAAGCCGGGAAAATTCTGCCACTTCCCGTCTTTCATCTGCAGGAAATGCCGCCTCATAAAGGCCAACGACATCTCCGAAATATTTATTTTCTGAAGAAATCTTCAAAATTTTCATAGAATTTCATTTTTTTGAAGTATATTTGCTAACAAATGCACAACAATGCACTTTTATTTGTCAAATGCAAAGATAATGCATTGCAGCTGATAAAAAAAACGAAAATAAAAATCATACACATATGGCTAATTCACAATTAGATTCTTTGGATTATAAAATCCTTCAAATGCTTTCGGTCAACGCGCGCAAACCTTATCTCGAGATTGCACGCGAATGCAACGTGTCGGGCGCGGCCATCCACCAACGCATACAGAAACTTATCAACACGGGCGTGCTTATTGGCTCGGAGTCGTTGGTCAACCCTTCTGCGGTCGGTTATGAAACCTGCGCGTATGTGGGATTTTTCCTTAAAGACCCTTCGCATTTCGACCAGGTCGCAGCTCGATTAAAAGAGATTCCAGAAGTCGTGGAATGCCACTTCACAACGGGTCAATACGACATGTTCATAAAGTTGTATGCCAAGAACAACCACCATCTGCTCGAAATCATCCACGACAAGTTGCAGAACCTCGGATTGGCGCGCACTGAGTCAATCATCTCGTTCAAGGAGGTGTTCAAACGCCAGATTCCTATCATCGAGGAAGACAACGATTAATATCGATTTCATTCACTCATTGCTATGACCACATACGAGCAACTGCTTGCCGACTGTATCCGCTGGGCGAAAGAAGCCGGCAGGATTCAATTGGAATTGTTCAGAAGCGACCGCCTCGACATCGAGGCTAAATTCAACGACAGCGACGTGGTGACAAATGCCGACAAAGCATCGGAAAAAGCCATCATTTCGGAAATACGCCGCGCCTATCCCGAACACTCCGTGCTTTCGGAAGAGGCTGGATGCGACAAGCGCATGAACGATTGGCTATGGGTGATTGACCCTCTTGACGGCACTACAAACTACAGCAGCGGTCTGCCTAATTTCTGCGTGTCGATTGGCGTGCAGCATAAAGGACAGACCGTTGTCGGTGTTGTCTATGCGCCATATCTTGGCGAAATTTTCACCGCCGTGCGCGGAAAAGGGGCTTTCCTCAACAACCGCCCAATCCGTTGCAGCACGAAGACCGACATTCACAAAGCGGTGGTGTCGACCGGATTTCCTGTCGACAAGGACCGCACAACCGACTGCAATGTCGACAACTTGGTGCGTGTGCTGCCCTACGTCAGAGGCATGCGCCGTCTTGGCGCCGCTGCAATCGACATCTGCTATGTCGCCGCCGGACTGCTCGACGGCTATTGGGAGATGAACCTGCACGAATGGGACGTGTGCGCTGCACTGCTCATTGCGGAAGAGGCTGGCGCCGTCCATAAGTTTTTCCGCACAGACCGCAACGTGTCGGTCGTGGTGGCTGCCCCCGGCATCATGCCGTCGCTCGAGCCCCTGATTTCAGAAAAGCCGTTTGACGGCGATTTCAAAACATTCCAAATGTAATATGACAAAGATAAAATCCTGTGCCTCCGTATTGGTTGGAACGGCATTGGCGGCGACCGTGACTTGCTGCGCCAACAAGCCCGTAACGCTTCCGCTCGTAAACGAGGAGCGTCCCGTTGTCGCTCTGCAACCTGCAAGCGCCATGCCTCATGTGATTATCTATAAAACCACACGCGACTATTCCCAAAACGTGCCGGTGATAATGGACGCGTCGCGCCAACGCATCGTGTCATACCCCGACCCCGCCGACCTGCGCGGCAACTGCCGTCCGCAAGCGCTTGACAACGGCTTTTTGCTCGACAACCGCGGCATCGGTGAGAATGTGGCATTCCTATCGTACACCTACGATGAATATGCCGCTCTCAAATCGGCTCCGACAATGCAGCAGCTGCTCGACAGCATCATCGACCGCTATCCGCTTTCGGCCATCACCGACTGCGGCAGCCGATCGGATTTCAGCGGCAATCTCGTTGACGCCGTCAATGAATATATCCGCTCGCACGGATTAAAATAACGGGAAGCACTACCTATCCAGGCGGTGCCTCTCTATCTCTATTAATGGAAAAATGCTTTTGTAAATGCTACAGTGCAAAGATAGCACTCGTAGCATTTCATTTTTATGTCATCCCGGCAACAATTCTGTTACATTCTCACGAAACATGAAACCACGGCAATCACAGCCACCGTAAATGCCCCGACCGATGTGACCACACCGGTGTTGACACTCGGCTTCAGATGCGGTCTGTCCACTCGGTCTGCCACATAGCCGGCGGCAAAAGCCATAGCCAGACCCGCCGCAGTGCCGATAATTGCTCCGACAAGCAAATCGCCTGGATAATGCACTCCAAGATAGACGCGCGAATAGGAATTAAGCACCGCCCACGCAAAAATGAAAAGGCTGAGTTTGCGGTTGGCAAACAGCAATGTCAAAAATGAGGCAAGAGCGAACGAATTAGCTGCGTGACACGACGGGAAGCCGTAGGAACCGCCTCGATAGCCCCCGACAATATGCACCATCTCCGACAATGGATTCTCTGGATTGGATGGGCGCAGCCGGCACACTTCCGGACGTATCAGCGTGGCACACACTTGGTCGGCTATCGTAATCGCCAACGCAACGCACACCAGCACTGCAAGCGTCTGCCGCCACCGGTAATTGCGCACCACGGCAAACAGCACCGCTGCATACATCGGCACCCATATCCATTTGCCTGTAAACAGTTTCATGAAGACATCAAAATATGGCGCATGCAAGCCGTTGAGTGCCAGAAACACTTGTGTGTCTATCGTATTCAGCCAGTCTATCATAATGGATTATCGTTTGTCAAGATCATCATACAGTTTCTGCAGGAATGCCTTTCCAGGCAGCAGATTGCGTCCTTTTTCAGAGCCCTCGTCAAGCATCACCTTTTCTCCGTCAAGGTTATAGACCAATTGGTTGGTGTCGGTCACCATTCCGAAAAACGACGGCTCGGTGAAATATCCGAAATGCGGCGACGCCGGATTAAGCATATTCTTGCTGAATATAAATTCACTGTGGTCAATGCCAAGCTGGTAAAGCAACGTGGCCGCTATGTCGATTTGCGACGCGGGGACATCGATTTTCATCGGTGCGGCTACAGCGCCACCAACCAACACGAGCGGTATGCGGTGGCGCGCCAACGGGTCGTCAAGATGATGCGGATAGGCTCCCTGATGGTCGGGGACAAGCAGCACAACCGTGTTTTTCCACATCGGCAATTTCCGCAATTCATCCACAAACTTGCCCAGACAGTCGTCGGTGTAGGCGAATGCATTCTTCACCTTGTCGTCAAACTTATGAAACGGCACCTCGAACGGCTCATGGCTGCTCGACGTCTGCAAGATTCTGAATATCGGCCTCCGCGGATTCGGATCGGCTTTAAGGTCGGCGAGCATCCGTTCAAACACCAGATGGTCGGGCGCTCCCCACTTGCCTGTACGGTCTTTCAGTGGGAAATCCTTGTCCGATACCACCTTGTCGAATCCTGCCGACACCAGATATGCCAGCATATTGGTGAAATTGGCATCACCCCCATAATAATATTTCAAGTCGTAGCCCTCTCGCTTCATTGCCTTCGGTATCGACGGCAGATGCTCCACCTTCTCGGCAAATTTCATAATGCTCGTGCTCGGCTGTGCGGGATAGCCGCTGATTATCGACACCAGACCGCGGTCAGTGCGGAAACTGTTGCCCCAGAAATTAGTGCAAGTCACGCCCTCCCTGCTCATGGCGTCAAGATTGGGTGCCACATTCTCACCGCCGAGCGACGGCAGCAAGTGGCTGCTGAAACTTTCGAGGATTATGAAAATCACATTGGGACGGTTCGTGGTAAACAGCCGCGGCACCGAGTCGGCATCAGCCACTGGCTTGTCGCGCAAAGCCTCCATCAGACGTTCCGCCTCGGCATTGTCCATAAAACGATATTGCGACGCGAAGTCGGTTTGATGCGCCATTGAATGCATAAAACTGAACAACGGATTTATCGCGGCGTGGTTCAGTCGCTGGTTCTGGCTGAAATATGCGGCCGACAGGTTCATTGTCGACGTCGTAAAACCGCCTCGGATTGGGATGAAGAGCACTCCTGTGAGGACTATAGCCACCGCCGTGGCAACTATCCGGGAACGCAATGTGGGCAGAAGCGGAACGTCTGCCATCAAGATTTTCTGTAAAACCCAATACACCCCTGCGCCATAGGCCGCAGCGGCAAGCAATCCCATAACCACAAACCAACCGCTGACACTCGCCACGGCATCGGCGGGCGACGTGAAGAAATAAAACACCGGCGTGGCGTCGAGACGGAAGCCCCAATAGCCATAAAGACACAAGTCGACCACAAACGACAGCGACACAACTGCAGCTGCCACCGCCGAATAAATGCAGGCGGCGTATCGCATTGCCCTGCCTGCCGTCCACACCGACGCCGCAGCAAGCAGTCCCGGCACAATGGCAAGGTAGCCTGCCATAGCCATGTCCATACGCAAGCCATGCCAAGTGGCGGCGCAAACGCCACCAAGTCCGACTCCGCGAAACAAAGAGTGGTAGCAAGCGATAAACACTGGATGCTGCAAGGCAAAGATTGCCACAAGCACCACATAAATGAGCAATAATTTGTATATGCGTTGTTTCATTGTTCCAAACATCTTGATAATTGGTGCAAAAGTACAAAAAAATATACTAACCATCCAAGTCCTCGCAACAAACCGTATGCCCAGACATAAAAAATGGGCTATCTGCGAAGATACACACAGACATAAATCGAGTAAAAGAAAACGCGAAGTAGTTCTCTCCCTGCTCGATTCTGTGTCCTACAATTGTTGACACAACCCACATATTAGTTGATATTGAGGTTAAACGCAATGAAAATAATGATTTTTATTCAGCTTTTTATGTATTTATGATGGAGTTTCGGATAAACATTGTAACTTTGAAATCAAGCACAAATTAAAAGTCAATGAACTATAAGAATCTCAATCGGATAAAGGTAGTTCTTGTAGAACAAAAGAATACCTGCAAAATGGTTGGCGGAATAGGTCGGAAAAGATCCTGCCACTGTTAGCAAATGGTGCACCAACGCCTCCCAACCTTCGCTCAAAACACTTGAAAGATAGCAAGTATCTACAGGAAAAATGAGTGAACTAGTACGGAACGCTTAACGATTATAGTATGGCTATTATATAATTAAGTAACAAATGCAATCATACGATATATGGCATTACCAATTAACATTGATGATCTGCTGAGCAAGCAAAAGGTTGAGTCAAATAGAATAGAATTCAAAACAGGATGGAATCCTGCTTCTATATATCATTCGATATGTGCTTTCGCCAACGACATAGATAATCTTGGTGGAGGTTATATATTAGTTGGAGTTGAAGAAGAAAACGGAGTTGCTGTTCGTCCCGTTAAGGGACTAGAAGATAATCAGCTAGACAAAATTCAGCGTGAAATGCTTCAGTTTAACGCAATGATGGACCCTATATATTATCCAAGAATATCTGTGGAAGAGATTGATGAACGGAAGATACTTGTTATATGGGTCACTTCCGGACATAATCGCCCATATACTGCGCCTGCTGATGTTACAGCGAAACTTAAGAAGCCTGTATTTTATATCCGCTATGGAACATCTTCAATTGAAGCTAAAGGAGAAAATCTTGATAGGCTTCGTGATATGGCTAACAGAGTGCCTTATGATGACCGTGGCAATGAGAACATAGGTGTTGACGACATCTCTCCTCTATTGGTAAAAGCCCATTTAGCCTCTATTGGCAGTAAGCTCGCAAAGGCAGACTTTACATCTGACATGGAAAAAATCCTGGAACAGATGGAACTACTTGATGGTCCAAAGGAGAAACGCCTGGTAAAAAATGTTGCTGCCATGATGTTTGCAGAAAGACCTGAAAAATTTTTTCCTGTAACACGTGTGGAAATAGTTGTATTCCCAGAAGGGAGAGAAAACAATCCTGATAATTTCATCGAAATACCTGCAATCACAGGACCAGTGCCAATGATGATAAGAGACACTCTTAACTATTTGCGTACGAATATTGTTAAGGAACGAATCATCAAGCCTACCGATAATGAGAAGTCTATAAAGGTATACAATTATCCATTCCAGTCACTTGAAGAGGCTGTTGTGAACGCATTGTATCATCGTGATTATAAGGAACGTGAACCTGTCGAAATAACCATAGAGCCAGATAAAATAAGCATTCTTAGCTATTCTGGGCCTGATCGATCTATTAGTTTAGAGTCCATTAAGGAAGCAAAATCTCTTCGTTCACGTCGATACAGAAACCGCCGATTGGGAGAGTTCCTGAAAGAGTTGGATTTAACAGAAGGTAGAGCTACTGGAATTCCAACCATCCAAAAGAAACTGTTGGAGAATGGATCTCCTAAAGCGACGATAGAAACAGACGAATCACGCAGTTATTTTTTGATTGACATTCCATGTAGGAAAGATTTTGTCCAAGATAACAACGTCCTTACACAAATTGACATTCAGCGTGTTACAAGGAATCTAATGGTCAAATGTCCAAGATATGTCCAAGATATGTCCAAGATAGAAATAGAACATTTAGCAGTATGCATTCTTAAATCAAGATCTGCGGTTTCTGCTCAAATTATGTTGGAAGGCGGTGATAAGATTTCATATAAACAAAAACGTCGCAAATATCTAGACAAATTACTTGAAATGAGGATTTTGCTGATGACTATTCCGGAAAAACCGACAAGCAGGAATCAGCAGTATACACTCAGCGAATATGGGAAAGATTTACTTGAATAATATTGAAGATATGGATAAATACCACGGCGCAGAAGCTCATCAATGCAGCGGCTCTGGGGCTGATGGATATACGTTGAGCCAAACGTTCGGCATAACCTTTGAATCGGTAGAATTTAGCTCCCACTAAATTTCTACCGCCCCTGGGAAAATGGGTTATCTGCCGAAGATACACACAGACATAAAAAAAGTGTGCCGATGTCGGTCGGCACACCATATTGTCAGAAATACAGTCTGTGGTTTTTACTTCTTGAAGAAGCGTTTGTACAAGCCCTCGAAGCCTTGTCCATGACGAGCCTCATCCTTTGCCATTTCATGAACAGTGTCATGGATAGCATCGAGGTTCAACTCTTTCGCACGCTTTGCAATGCGCATCTTGTCGGCATTGGCGCCCGATTCTGCAGCCATTCGTTTCTCAAGGTTGGTCTTTGTGTCCCAAACCATGTCACCAAGCAGTTCGGCAAACTTCGCTGCGTGCTCAGCTTCTTCCCAAGCATAACGCTTGAACGCTTCTGCAACTTCAGGATATCCCTCGCGGTCTGCCTGACGCGACATTGCGAGATACATTCCCACTTCTGTGCATTCGCCGTTGAAATGAGCGTTGAGGTCCTTGATCATCTCTTCGTCGCAGCCTTTAGCCACGCCAATCACGTGCTCTGTAACGAAATTCAAGCCTTCGTCTTCTTTCAATTCTTTGAATTTGCTTGCTGGAACACCGCACTGTGGGCATTTTTCTGGAGCTGTCTCACCTTCGTATACGTAACCGCATACTGTGCATATAAATTTCTTTGCCATAGTTGTAAGGATTTAATTTGTTTTGTTTTATTAATGTTTCAATTCTGTTTCTTTCATGATTTCAATGCATTCGCGGCAATAGCCTCGATAGTAAACTTCCGTTTCTTGTATAACAAAATCGTGCTCATTTTGTTCAACATCAACCTTTTGCAACGGGATATCGATTATCCTGCCACAACGTTTGCACTGGAAGTGAGAATGCGGCGACGTGTCGCCGTCATAGTGCGCGATGTGCTTGTCGATTGTCAGTTCGAGAATCGCATCGTTCTCGCCAAGCAAGCGCAGCGTGTTGTAGACTGTGGTGCGCGACAAGGTCGGCATTGTTCCTATGAGGTCGTTGTAAATCATATCGACCGTGGGATGCGTCCTGTGGCTAAGGAGATACTCCATAATGGCAATTCGTTGTGCCGACGGTTTGATGTTGTGCGCTGTCAGGTGCGCGATTGCTTCTGTCATCATAGTTGTTTACATATCACATTTGAAATCATTACAAAAGTACACATAATTTTCGTATCTACAAATTTTTTCATCACTTTTTTTGCATTTTCCTCAAAAAAAATTTTCCGCTAACAAAAAAAGCGGAAATCGGCGATACCGATTTCCGCAGACCAAACTATTTATTTTCAAGCAATTACTTGCCGTGATTGAATGTAATCGCCATACCAAGCACAACATTGAATTTTGCCGTGCTCAAAGGTATACCCTCTTTAGAATACTTAAACGGAATATAGTCCGAGCCAAAGAAGAAGTTGAAGCCCTTCGGACAGAAGTTGATTAAAGCTCCTAATGAATGTCCGAGGTTCGACGTTGAGAAGTTGACCGTTGCATTGAGCCACTGCACCGGACGGAAGTTGGCAGAAGCCATCACCTCTGTCCACTTGCGAGGAGTTCCGAGTCGTGTAGACCACAGCAATCCGAATCCGATTTTATCATTGAGGATTGAATATTCACCGGCAAGGTTAAGCATCGTTTGCAACGACTGCGTGCGGCTTGCTCCAGTCTCATTCTGGAACCGCACCAATTTTCGCAGGTCTTCCTCCAGCTGGTCGCCCTCACGGCTGAGAGCCGAACTTCCATCGGGATCCTTTTCAGCCACAAGGTGATGAAAACCGTCATACACAAACTCGTCTGGATTTACCGACGCGTTAGAGCCTTTCCATGCAACGAAGCCCACATCAGTGAGCGAAGCCGACAACACGAGGTTGTCGAGCAGCTTGTACGAAGCGCCGAAGTCAAATCCCAAACCATTGCCAGCCACGCCAAACGAACCTTTGGAGATGTCGTCAATCTCGCCGTTGGGCTTATACTGAATGTCGATTGCGTCGGTGGTAAACATCTCTCCCTGCTCGCGCACGCTCCACTTGTCGGCGCTCATAGCCACGTCAATGGCATCGATGCGCGCGTCGGCATAAGCGACACCGGCGATGTATTTCACCTTTGCACCAATCCTAAATCTTTCTCCAAGATTACGTGAATGTCCGAAAGCGAGCTCAAGGTAATTGGACGACTGCACCCGCGTGTCCTTTATATTATAAGATGTGGGAGCGCCGTTTACCTGACCTATCTTGGCAAACTCAAACAATTCATAGGGCAACGCTGCCGACGTGGCCGACTTCACATTGATGCCGATGGTGTTGAAACCGCCAAGAGCCTTGAATCCCAACGACACAACACTGACGCCGGAGTTCACTTCCATATAGTTCCGGCTCTTCAAGCCGCTCAGAAACTCATCGTTGCCCACACTGCTGTGCAAGCCTGTAACCACCTCGCCATTTTTCTTAAACAGGAAGTTGTCAGCTCCCACATTGCTGTTCATACCAGCCGATATGCCGCCAATGGCAGGTATCGCCACATAATCATATTCGGGAGCGAACGCCGGGTTCAGATTGTGGCGCATCGGAAGATTCTCTGAGAAATATCCGTTTCGGGGAGTCTGCGCCGCTAATGGCAGGCAAAGCGAAGCCGCAAGCCCCAACATATATATTTTTTTCATCTTGTTGCTTTTTAGGTTAGTTTTTGATTGTCACACCCTGTGGCAGACGCGCCTTGAGTCCTACAAGAACATATTGCGTAGGTTTCAGAACGGTCACAGCGTCGCTGGTGTTGCCTTCCACATCAATGTCAATTTTGTCAAGTCGTCCGATAGCGCCTTCCTCTTTCTCTTTAAGCGTGATGGTGCGTTTCTGGGCAGCCTGTCCTTCTGCTCCCGGCGACACATTCACGGTCTTCGTGTATTCAATCACATCTGAAAGGTCGTTGCCTTCAACATCGCGCGGTGTTATCGACACTGCCACATCAAACGGCACGGTGCTGTAAATGTCGGCGTCAATTTCCAGATTAAGGTTTTTAACCTTGTCGGAGAAGTCCTTGATGTCGTCGGCAAGGCCATCGACCCCGTCGCGGTACATAATGTGCGACCCGGCACCGAAGTCAAACGGCATATAGGCAACATATTCAACACTGCTGTTATATGCTTTGCCAAGTATGATATGATGCTCTTTTGTCTTGTCTACATTCACGTCGGCATTGATTTCCACTTCCGACGGAATCTTGTTAACCAATTTAGCGAGGTTGGGAACGAAAACCTTCGTATAGCCCGGCTCGGTCATTTTATCCGAGTTTGTGAGCAGTAATTTTGTAACGACGGGCTCTGTGGTGCCGGCATTGACGTCAATGTGCGCTGTCACCGTCTCATTTATGTATCTGCCGTTTTTGTCCAGGGCACGAAGGGTCAAATCTGCGCCAAACGGCACTCCTACAGGATTTGACACGTCAAGTTTAAGGCATATCGTGTTGAGATTCAACGATGTCGACTCGTCTGTCACGAGATCTGGCAAATCGCCCATATTCACAGTTTCCGGTTTGATAACCACGTCGGCATCAACTGTTCCGTGGATATTCTCAATCTGGAAGTCGGGCACATCGTAAACAAAAGTCAACTGCATTCCCGCCAGGTCGGCGGCAGTGACTCCATTCGCAACGCCCTCAAATGTACCGTTACAAACCACACGCTCATCGACTGTCATCTTATGGTTTCTGATGTCGGGAAGCTGACGCATGCCGACAATCGGCAGAGCCACCGAAAGACTTCCGTCGGAGGCGAATTTCTTATTTACCGTCAACTTGTTGGTGTTGTAATCCATTCCTTCGATTCCCGCGCCAAACTGCAGCATGTCAGGGAAATCCATCACGAAATCCTTAACTCCGGCGCCTGTAATCTTGCTCAGCCCGGGAGCCGTCAGTTTAAGATGCACGGTAGTGACTACCGGGCTGACGCTGAGCGACGTGATACGCTCCACTTCGGTCGGCATATTCTGAATGGCGTTGATTGTCATCGTCACGCTCATCGGCGTGGTCAAGTCAAGAGTAGGCAATGTGCCAGGAATTGACGGCACAGAGAAGTTGAAATACTCAGGGGTCGTGCTCAAGTCTTTTATCTGAACACGGTCAATCCTGTCAATGTCAAGCACGGTTGAGCCGTTGGACGTCAGAGCATACGCGCCATTCTCATCCACTTTCAGATTGTCTGTAAGATCAATCAGTCTCGAAAGAGTCAATGTGTCGGTAGTGCCAATGGGTGCGGCGATGCTTCCGCCAACAGTGATGTCGGTGTTGATATTTGAAAGGTCAAAATCACTGTCGCATGAAATCATCAAGCCTGCCAGTCCCACACAAGCGACAACCGCAGCGCTTCCACGCTTCAAGGTCTGTCGTAAAATCATAATAATTAGTTTTGATTAGTTCGTTATTAAACGAAATTAATACTAATTATCGAGATTTCAAAAATTTTTGTCTAAAAAACAGTTTTATTCCATCATTTTTTCCATAAAGAGAAGATTTCAAATATGGAAGAGCGTTTTTCTGAGATCAAAACTGTGTTTTGAAAAAGTCAGCGGCATTGCGGTCGGTCACCTCCGACACCTCTTCCACGCTCACGCCAAGCGTGTCGGCAATCTTCTCTGCAATCAGAGGTATATATGCGCTCTCGTTGCGCTTGCCACGGTAAGGCACTGGCGTCAGATACGGGCAGTCGGTCTCAAGCAGTATGCGGTTCAATCCGATAGGTTTGAGAAGGTCGTCGACATGCGCGTTTTTAAACGTAACGACTCCATTGATGCCGAAATAGAAATCGCCATAACGGCGTATGCGGTGCAGGTCGGACAAAGAGCCTCCGAAGCTGTGAAACACGCATTCGGGCAACGTGCGTCCGAAACCGTCAAACACATCACATATCTCATCAAGTCCATCGCGACAGTGGATGATTACGGGCAAGTCGCGCGACGCCGCCCAACGCAGTTGTTCGCTAAACGCCTTCATCTGCTCCTTGCGGTAGGTGCTGTCCCAATAAAGGTCGATGCCCACCTCTCCTACCGCCACAAATTTGTGGTCGTCGAAATGGCTCTCGGTGGCATCCAGCTGTTCAATCCAGTCTGCCTCGACCGATGTCGGATGCAACCCCATCGCCATAGAAGTGTAGCCGGAATATGCCTCATGAGTGCCTACCATGGCGTCGTATGTGTGCATATCCACATTAGGAAGCACCAGATGGCGGAGTCCAGCCTTGCGGGCATGCTCCACCACCGCCTCACGGTCGTTGTCAAACTCCTCAAGATATATGTGAGAATGCGTGTCGATCATCTTATTTTTTCCTCCCCATCACCATTTTGTCGAACGCCTCGAAAAATGCCACTGCCTCCGGCGCAAGATCGGCAGAATGAAGTGCCTCCACAGCCTTGCGGCTATATTCAGCCACAGCGTCAAGACAAATCTGACCGATATCGAGACGGTCGTAGATGCCAGTCACTCCGGCTATCTTCTCGCCTGGATAAGCCGACTTGTTGCCGAGCCAGAATTCAAGCTCCTCCTTGTCGGTGCCTTCGGCTTTCTGCATTGCGTTGATGAGCATATATGTTTTTTTGTTGTTCATTATATCGCCGCCGATAGCCTTGCCAAACACATCGGGATCGCCATACACGTCGAGCCAGTCGTCCTGCAGTTGGAACGCCAGTCCGAGATTGACTGCGAAATCATACAGCGCATTGGCGTTGCGCTCGTCGGCGTCACCCATAACTGCGCCTATGCGTGCCGCTCCGGCAAGAAGCACCGACGTCTTCAAGCGAATCATCTCCATATACTCGTCGATGGTCACATCGGTGCGCGCCTCAAACTCCATGTCATACTGCTGTCCCTCGTAGACTCCGATTGCCGTTTCGTTGAACTCCTTCAACAGGCGCATCGCTTTTTGCGGCTCCACACCGTCGACCACGAGCTGCGTGGCGAGGGTGAGCATGGTGTCGCCCGACAGGATGGCGGTATTGTCGTCCCATTTGTTGCAAACCGTAGGTTTTCCACGGCGTAGGTCTGCCTTGTCCATAACGTCGTCGTGGAGCAACGTGAAGTTATGATACATCTCTATGGCTGCCGCTTGCGGCAAAGCCTTGGCACTGTCACCGCCTACAGCGTCACACGCGGCGAGCAAGATTACCGGGCGAAGGCGTTTGCCGCCTTGCTCGAGTCCGTAGACTATCGGTTTGTATAAGCCTTCGGGATTTCTCCCTGCAGGGCACGCTATAGTGTCGACGGCATTTCCCGCCATTTTGATATATTCCTCAAGTGTATGCATCGCTTTTTATGGTTTTATCAGTCTTGAAACAACTCGTTTGATTCGATTAATCAATTATGCAAAAATAGCGATTTATTTTGCTTATGCGCACAATATCTCTGAAAATATTTTTTCTCATAAAATAGGCGACGCCTCGGATGAGCAAAATCAAACAAGTTTGTTTTGCTCTTGGATAAAACCGGCTGCGCCTCGGAAAAATTGAAGTAAACTTCATTTTCCTCTCGGCTTGCACTATCTTTGTACCTATGGACAATTTTTCGGTTACAATATTGGGATGCGGGTCGGCTAAACCCACCGTGCGCCACAACCCGAGCGCACAATTGGTATGTCTGAACTCAAAATCGTTTCTGATTGACTGCGGCGAGGGCACTCAGACTCAATTGATGCGCGCGCACTGCAAGTTCAACCGACTGCGCCACATATTCATCTCGCATCTGCATGGCGACCATTGTTACGGGTTGCCTGGGCTGCTTTCAACAATGGGACTGACCGGACTCGACGGCGAGACTGTGATACACCTGCCGGAAGAGGGAGTGCGGCTGTTCAAGCCATTGCTCGACTATTCTGCCCACGACCTCAACGTGCGCTTCGAGCCCTACGAATATGGCAACAACATCATTTATGAAGACCGCTCGCTGACGGTCAACACTGTGCCGCTTGTCCATCGGCTGCCTTGCGTGGGATTCGTGTTTCGTGAAAAGCCCAAGCCTCGGCACATAAACCCCGACGCTATCCAACGCTGGCAGGTGCCTACATGCTACCGCAACAACATCAAGGCTGGCGATGACTATGTGACGCCCGACGGCATCGTTGTGCCAAACAACGCTTTGACCACCGACCCCGACCCTGCGCGCGTGTATGCATACATTTCCGACACGATGCCGCTGAAGGCCGTGGTCAGCGAGGTGGCAGGCGCCGACCTGCTCTACCACGAAGCGACTTTCCTCTCTGACTTGCGGCAACGCGCCAAGCAGACTCTCCACACGGTTGCCGCCGATGCGGCTGCCATTGCCCGTGACGCAAAAGTGAAACAGCTGGTTATCGGGCATTTCTCCTCGCGCTATATCAACGAGTCGATGTTGCTCGACGAGGCAAAAGCCGTTTTTCCCGACACGATTCTCGCCAAAGAAGGACTGACAATAAACATCTAAGCACGCTGATGAATAAAAATTTGCCAGAAAAATTTGGTTTTTCATTGCACAGTAAAAGAATTTACGTATCTTTGCAAACAAAATAACAACTTTATGCAGACTATGCAACTTACATATCATCGTCATCATCACGTCGACCTTTCCCCAAAAGAGGCTGGCCAGTTGGCTTTTGTGTAAGTTTCATATATGATTGACTACTAACGACCGATTATCCGCCTCATAGGATGACCGGTCGTTTTTTTATTTCTTAAAAAACTATGCTTAGAATTGCTGTACAATCAAAAGGCCGTCTCTACGACGAGACAATGGACCTGCTCTCAGAAGCAGGCATCAAACTTACCGCAGTGAAACGCTCATTGCTCGTGCCGTCGCGCAACTTTCCTGTCGAACTGCTGTTTCTGCGCGACGATGACATTCCCGACTCTGTGGCTACCGGAACTGCCGACCTCGGCATTGTGGGCTACAACGAGGTGCTCGAGAAACAACGCGACGTGACGGTAATCAAGAAACTGGGTTTCAGCCGATGCCGCATCTCTCTGGCTGTGCCAAACAGCGCCGGCTACGATGGACTGCAGTGGTTCAACGGCAAAAAAATAGCCACTTCATATCCGGTCATACTCTCCAAGTTCTTCCGCGACAACAACATCTCGGCAGAGCTGCACGAAATCAGCGGTTCGGTTGAAATCGCGCCGAGCATCGGTCTTGCCGATGCTATCTTCGACATCGTGTCGTCGGGAAGCACTCTCGTGAGCAACAACCTTAAAGAGGTGGAAAAGGTGATTGATTCGGAGGCTGTGCTCATCGGTGGAAAAGCCCTCGACGCCGAGAAGCAGGAGGTGCTCGACGAACTGCTGTTCCGCTTTGAGGCTGTAAAGGCGGCTTCCGGCAAGAAGTACATCCTAATGAACGTGCCGCGCACACAGCTCGACACAGTGCTGCAGATTCTGCCGGGCATCAAGAGTCCGACAGTGCTGCCTCTCGCCGACAAGGACTGGTGTTCGGTACACACCGTTCTCGAAGAAAAATTTTTCTGGGAAATCATCAACCGACTGAAGGCTGCCGGCGCTGAAGGCATACTGGTGTTGAACATTGAAAAAATGGTATTGTAGCAATGGAAATCAAGATTTACAAGTATCCCAAAGACACGAAGGATTTGCTGATTCGCGACTTCGACCCCAATCTCATTGGCGAGGCGGTGTCGGCTATCAGCGACATCATCAACGACATCGAAGAAAACGGCGACACTGCTTTGCTGAAATATGAGCGTCAATTCGACTGCCCATCAATCGAGTCGCTGAAGGTGACAGAGCAGGAGTTTGAGGAGGCGGAAGCCGCTGTCAGTCAAGAACTGAAGGATGCGATGAAGGTTGCGGCCGACAACATCCGCAAGTTTCACGCCGCACAACTGATGGAGCCCATTGAGGTGGAAACGACCCCTGGCGTGGTGTGCCGGCAGAAAGCCGTGCCGCTCCACTCCGTCGGACTATATGTGCCTGGAGGCAGAGCGCCTTTGTTTTCAACGGCGCTGATGCTTGCCATCCCGGCACGCCTTGCCGGATGCCCCGAGATTGCCATCTGCACGCCTCCCGACAAGAGCGGTCGCGTCAACCCGACAATCCTTGTGGCGGCACGTCTGGCTGGCGTAACCGAGGTGTATAAGGCCGGAGGCGCACAGGCGATAGCGGCAATGGCATTCGGAACTGAAACAATACCAAAAGTAAACAAGATTTTCGGTCCCGGCAATCTTTACGTCATGCTTGCAAAGGCGTTTGTGGCGAAACAGACCCACACGCTTGTCGATTTGCCGGCAGGACCGTCGGAAGTGATGATTGTGGCTGATGAAACAGCCAATCCAACATTTGTCGCCGCCGATTTTCTGTCGCAGGCCGAGCATGGCCCCGACAGCCAGTCGATACTTGTCACCACAAGCGAGCGTCTTGCCGACGAAGTGGCTAAGAATGCCGTGGAGAAGGCAAAAGAGTTGCCGCGCGTGGATTTGATAGAGCAGTCGTTGAAGAAAAGCCGCATAATTGTGGTGCGCACCGACGACGAAATGATGCGCATAGCCAACGAATATGCTCCGGAACACCTCATAATAAACCACACCGACGCCGACAAGCTCGCCGAGATGGTGGAGAACGCCGGAAGCGTGTTTCTCGGTCAGTATGCCTGCGAAAGCGCCGGCGACTATGCCTCTGGCACAAACCATACGCTTCCCACAAGCGGCAATGCCAAGGCTTACAGCGGCGTGAACATCGACAGCTTCATGAAAAAAATCACGTTCCAGCGGCTGACGGCAGAAGGCATCGCCACGCTCGGTCCGGTGGTCGAGACTATGGCTGAGGGAGAAGGTCTGCTCGCACACAAATTGGCGGCGACCGTAAGAATTGAACAAGTAAAAAAGAGGTAAGATTATGGATTTGAAAAAGATTGTCAGAGAAAACATCTACAACCTAACGCCCTACAGTTGCGCCCGCACAGAGTTCAGCGGAAAGGCGTCAGTGTGGATCGACGCCAACGAAAGCCCGTACAACAATCCCTACAACCGCTATCCCGACCCGTTGCAAATGGAGCTCAAACGACGCATCGGGCAGATGCGCGGTGTCGTTGCCGACCAAATTTTCCTCGGTGTGGGCAGCGATGAATGCATCGACATGGTCTATCGCGTGTTCTGCCGCCCGGGCATCGACAACGTGGTGGCGATAGAGCCAACCTATGGCATGTATGAAGTGTGTGCGGAGGTCAACGATGTGGAATATCGCCGCGCTCCGCTTGCCGACGACTTCTCTATCGACATTCAAAAAATCTTTGAGCAAATCGACGACATGACCAAAGTGATATGGATATGCTCGCCCAACAACCCTACCGGCAACGCCTTCCAGCGCGACGCCATAGAGGCGGTGTGCGCCGGATTCAACGGAATTGTCGTGGTCGACGAGGCTTATGTCGACTTCTCTACAAAAGGATCGATGGCGACACAACTCTACCGCTATCCAAACCTGATTGTAATGCAGACGCTGTCGAAGGCGTGGGCAAGTGCGGCTGTGCGGCTCGGAGCGGCTTTCGCGTCGCAGGAAATCATAGGCATTTTCAACAAGGTCAAGTACCCGTACAACATCAACCTGCTCACACAGCAGTATGCCATGCGCATGCTCGACCGCCGCGAGGAGGTGCACGGATGGGTGACCACAATAGTGGCTGAGCGCAAACGCCTCGCCACCGAGCTTGCCGTCTTGCCGGTGGTCGAGAAGGTGTTTGACTCCGACGCCAACTTCCTGCTTGTCAGAGTGACAGACGCCGACGCCGTCTATGCGTATCTGCGCGACAACGGCATCGTGGCGCGCAACCGCAACCGAGTGGCGCTGTGCTCGCAATGCCTGCGGTTCTCTGTCGGAACCGAGGATGAGAACAATCGTCTAATTTCAACTCTCAAAGGTTATGGAAAATAAGAAACGCGCGCTGTTTATCGACCGCGACGGCACGCTTATCGTCGAGCCACCGGTGGATTTCCAGGTGGATTCGCTTCAGAAACTGGAATTTGTTCCCGGCGTGCTGCGCAACATGCATTTCATCGCTTCGACTCTCGATTTTGAACTTGTGATGGTGACCAACCAGGACGGACTCGGCACACCGTCGTTCCCGACATCCGACTTCCTTCCGCCCCACGAGAAGATGTTGCAGACGTTCAAGGGCGAGGGCGTGGAGTTTGACGATATCATAATCGACCGCACATTTGAAAATGAGCATAAGCCAACGCGCAAACCGGGCACGGCATTGCTCGGGAAATATATGGATGGCAGTTACGACCTCGAAAATTCTTTCGTAATCGGCGACCGGATTACCGACATTCAATTGGCGAAGAATTTAGGTGCAATGGGCATCCTGCTGCAGAATGCCGACGCCGGCAAGCGGATGATTGAGGATGCCGGACTTGAGCAGACGTGCGTGCTTATCGCCGAATCATGGGATTGCATTGCCGATTATCTGCGGGGCGGCGCGCGCACGGCACAGGTGAGCCGGAAAACGTCGGAAACCGACATCTACATCAGCCTTGACCTTGACGGTCACGGTCGTTGCGACATTTCAACCGGATTAGGATTTTTCGACCACATGCTCAACCAAATCGGTCGGCATTCGGGATTCGACCTTACCATAAAAACTAAAGGCGACCTCTATGTCGACGAGCACCACACTGTTGAAGACACGGCGCTGGCTCTCGGCGAAGCACTGAGAAAGGCTCTCGGCGACAAACGCGGCATTGAACGCTACGGCTTTGTGCTGCCGATGGACGACTGCAACTGCACTGTGGCTCTCGATTTCGGCGGACGTCCGTGGCTCGTCTGGAACGCCGACTTCAAGCGCGAGCGCATAGGCGACGTCCCCACCGAAATGTTTTTCCATTTCTTCAAAAGCCTGAGCGACGCAGCGGCGATGAACCTATATGTCAACGCCGACGGCTCCAACGAGCACCACAAGATTGAAGGCATATTCAAAGCGCTGGCAAGAGCACTGCGCGCTGCCTCGCGACGCGACGTTTTCCGCTATGACCTGCCGTCGACAAAAGGCGCGCTCTGACAATCGCTTCCCGCGGCGCGCGCCGCGGGAATAATTTTGCGGTGTTGCGCATAAAGTGTAACTTTGTAAGGAAATTTTTATTTACGAATATGGCAACTAAACTTTGGGAAAAATCAGTGGTGGTAGACCACGATGTTGAAACATATACTGTAGGACTTGACCGCGAGATGGATCTTTATCTCGCACCTTACGACGTGCTTGGCTCGATGGCACACATCACGATGCTCGAAAGCATCGGTCTGCTGGAAAAAAATGAGCTCTCTGCGCTCCTCGCCGAACTGAAAAAAATCTATCACGAGGCGGCAAACGGCAAATTTGTGATTGAAGAAGGCGTGGAAGACGTGCATTCTCAAGTGGAACTTATGCTGACACGCAGTCTCGGCGACATTGGAAAGAAAATCCATAGCGGACGCTCGCGCAACGACCAGGTGATGGTCGACCTGAAACTGTTTATGCGTTCCGAGATAGAGGCTGTGGCGCTGACCACAGAGAAGCTTTTCCAAACGCTCATTGCCCAAAGCAACAAATACAAAGACGTGCTTATCCCCGGCTATACCCACCTTCAAGTGGCTATGCCGTCGTCGTTCGGACTGTGGTTTGGCGCATACGCCGAAAGCCTCGCCGACGATTTGACTGTGCTTCAAGCAGCCTACCGCGTCACAAACCGCAACCCGCTCGGGTCTGCAGCCGGCTATGGCTCTTCATTCCCGCTCAACCGCGAGATGACCACGCGTCTGCTTGGTTTTGAATCGATGAACTACAACGTGGTCTATGCGCAGATGGGACGCGGCAAGACGGAACGCACGGTTGCCAACGCGCTGGCAGGAATAGCATCCACGGTGTCGCGCCTGGCTTTCGACGCCTGCCTCTACAATTCGCAGAATTTCGGTTTCATCAAGTTGCCCGACCAATACACCACCGGCTCTTCGATCATGCCCCACAAGAAAAATCCCGACGTTTTCGAGCTGACACGTGCCAAATGCAACCGCTTGCAGTCGTTGCCTCATCAGATTACGATGATTCTCAACAATCTGCCATCGGGATACTTCCGCGACATGCAGCTGATAAAAGAGGCGTTTCTTCCGGCATTCGACGAATTGAAGTCAATCCTCAACATGGTCAACGCAATGTTGTCGGAAATCAAGGTCAACACCGATGTGGCTCAGGACGACCGCTATAAATTCATGTTCTCCGTCGAAGAGGTAAACCGTCTGACACGCGAGGGAATGCCGTTCCGCGACGCATACAAGAAAGTGGGTCTCGACATCGAAGCTGGACGCTTCGAGCCGGTCAAGGAGGTGCACCACACCCACGAAGGCTCAATCGGCAACCTATGCAACGACCGCATCGAGGCGCTGTTTGCCGAAACGCTAAAGGCTTTCCGCTTCGACGAATACCACCGTGCCATAGACGCTCTCTTGAAGTGACGCGACTGCTATGCAAACACTGAAGAAACGTGATTAAAGAAATGAAGATACTGAAATACATTCTCCTGCTGTCGGTGATGCTCTCCGCAATGGCGTGCGAGTCGGTCGACAGCCAACGCATTCCCGCGCTCAACGTCAATATCGACCTCAGCAACGCCGGCCTGTGGAACACATACGGCGTGAGCGGCTACGGAATGTGCCGCATATTTGACCGGGAGCAGAGGATTCCCGATAATTTCGCATACACCGAACGCACCTTCACCGGATACGGCGGCGTGATGCTCGTCTACGGCATCAACGGCCCTGTGGCATACGACAGGGCATGCCCTGTGGAGGTGAGCAGAAAAGCGGTGCTTTACTTCGACTCGTCGACACTCGAGGCATACTGCAAGCAATGCGGTTCGCGGTTCAACGTCTGCGAGGCCGACGGAGTGCCCGTAAAAGGACAGGCGCTCGAGAACCGCTACGGGCTGCAACGGCTTTCGGTTGTGCCTGCCGGCGGAGGATATCTGATTACCCGCTGATTGAAAATTTTTTATCTTTTTATAATTATTGTTTACGATAGTCTTGTTTCTGAAAGATTTTGCGTAAATTCGTAAAATTTAAGACAGACCAACAATGAGATTACGTAAAACATTAGCGACATGCGCTCTTGGAGCAATCCTTGCCTCAGGAGCAATGGCGGAGAACCTTGTGATTCTCCACACAAACGATATGCACAGCAACGTGCGTCCCGAACAACTGACGAAACCGGGAGGAATGGTACGCGTGAAAGCGGCGGTCGACAGCATCCGCCGGGCAGAACCCTACGTTATGCTGCTCGATGCCGGCGACGACGTGCAGGGACAGATGTATTTCACGCTGTTCAAAGGCGAGGTGGAATATGAAATGATGAACCGTATGGGCTACGACGCGGCGACCATCGGAAACCATGAGTTTGACAACGGCATCGAATCGCTCGCCGACAACTACCGACGTGTGGAATTTCCCGTAATCAACGCCAACTATGGCTTGAAAGAGACGGCATTGTCCGACCTTGTCAAACCATACATCATACGCAATTTCCACGGCAAGAGATTTGCCGTGATCGGTGTCGGCGCAGACCCCGACCGACTTGTAATTGCCAACAACTACAAGGGAATGACATACCGCGACCCAATGGCTCTTGCCGACAGCATCGCAGGCGCTCTTAAAGCCGACGACCGTGCCGACTATGCTATCGTGCTTTCTCACATCGGCTACCGTCCCGGAAAAGCAGGGCTTCCGTCAGACAGCGTGATGGCGCTCTCATCAAGCAACATCGACCTTATACTCGGCGGACACTCACACACTTCAATCAATCCGGCCACCGGCAATCACCAATACGTGTTTACAAACAAGGCTGGCAAAAATGTTCTGGTAGCTCAAAACAGAAACGAATGCCACACTATAACAAAAATAACCATCGACCTCGACGACTTGCAGAAGCTGCCTGATTACGAGCTGCTGCCTATCGACTCCCGCTACGACGGCCGTCTTGACGCTGCCACGGAAGCGTGGCTGAAGCCATTTGACGAGGAAGTGGCTCGTGTGATGGCTATCATCATCGGATCTACCGACGAGGATATGCAACGCAACTCAACCGTTATGAGAAACTGGGCGGCGGATGCCGTAAAGACTGTCGGCGAACGGCTGTCGGGCATTGAAGTCGACGCCGGAGTGACAAACTCCGGAGGTCTGCGATCCGACTTTCATAAAGGCGAGTTGAGTCTCGGCGAGGTCTACAACCTTATGCCGTTCGACAACAACATCGTTGTGCTCGAGATGAACGGCGCGCTGCTTCAGGAATGCCTCGACAACCTTGCTATGAAAGACGGACAATGCGTGAGCCGCGGAATCTCGTTCACAATCAAGGACGGCAAAGCCGTAAACGCAAAAATCAACGGAAAGAAAATCGACAAGAACCGCACCTACCGCATCTCGACGATAAGCTACATCTACGAGGGCAACGATGACCTCGTTTCCTTCGCAAAGGCAAATTTGCTCTACAGCAGCGACCGCCCGATGAAATTCGACATCGCCGACTATGTGAAGGAAAACCCCAAACTGTCGCTTGACCACACCAAACGTATAACCAAAAAATAAGCCCAAGACAATGCATCTAAGAAAAATTTTACTATTAGGCATCAGTCTTATCGCCGTCAGCATCATTACGGCAAAGACTCCATTGTTTATCAGCAACCAGCCCCAGGATGAAATGGATGCCTGGGTCGACTCTGTCTACAACTCCATGACTCCGGAGCAACGAGTGGGTCAGCTGATTGCTCAAAGTTTCCAGTCAAAAGATGTCAATGCTGCGAAACGCCAAATCAAATCGACCGTAGAAAAATACCATATCGGGTGGGCATACTTTGCCAACGGCAAGGCTGAGCACCACGCCGAACTCGCAAACTACGTCAACAGCATCTCATCGACACCGGTTGCCATCGCTCTCGACGGCGAATGGGGATTGTCGATGCGCATGCCCGACACTCCGCGTTTCCCTAAAAACATGATGCTCGGCGCCGTGCAGGACGATATGCTCATCTATGAATACGGACGCGAAATGGCTCGCGAATGCAAAGAGATAGGTGTGAATGTGAATTTCGCCCCTACTGCCGATGTCAACAGCAACCCTCTGAACCCCGTAATCGGCACGCGCTCGTTTGGCGAGGATGCCGAAAACGTCGCACACAAAGTAGTGGCTTACTCTCGCGGTCTTGAGGACGGCGGAGTGCTGTCGGTGGCTAAGCATTTCCCCGGACACGGCGACACGGAGAAGGACTCTCATAAGACGCTGCCGATTGTCGACCGCTCGCTTGCAAGCATCGAGTCGATCGACCTTGTGCCGTTCCAAGCCTACACCAATGCCGGACTTTCGGGCGTGATGGTAGGACACCTTCAGATACCGGCATTGAAAACGGGCAACAACCCTACATCATTGACTCCAAGCGTTGTCACAGGTTTGCTCAAACAGAGATTAGGCTTCGGCGGACTGGTATTTACCGACGCGCTTACAATGCAGGGGGCAAGGAAGTCGGGAAATCCTAACGGACTGAGAGCTTTCCTCGCAGGTGCCGACGTGCTTCTTGAGCCGTACAATCTCGAAAAAAGTTTCAACGAGCTTCTCGACTACTACAATCAAGGCGGCGACAAGCAAAAGTCAATCGAGCTGACGTGCAAGAAAGTGCTGAGATACAAATACGCTCTCGGCCTCAACAATTACAAGCCTGTCAACATCGACGGTATGATGGAGCGCATCAACTCGCGCCACGCACAGCTCGTGCTGCGCAAGCTCTACGCTGCGGCGATGACCATAGTGAAAAACGACGGCGACTGCCTGCCTGTGAAGCATCTTGAAAACAAGGTGAGCGTGGCTGTGGCTGGAGAGAAAGTCGACGACGCGAAGGTGTTCACTCAGACATGCGCCCTCTACACCGACATCACCACCCACCATCTAACCGAACACAACGCCGAGTCGTGGGCTGAAGACAACGACAACGCATCGGCATTGGTAATCGGTGTGTTCAACAACAACGGCGGCACCAAGCGTGCCATCGCGAAAGCCATCGCGAAAGCCGGAAAGAGCAAAGTGGTTCTTGTGTTCTTCATCAAGCCTTACGACCTTGCCGACTTCAGCGAGGAGATAGCCGGAAGCACGGCTGTAATCGAGGCTTACGAAGACCATGCCTTTGCTCAGGAATATGCCGCACAAGTGGTGTTCGGCGGTAGCGACGCCACTGGCCGCATGCCGGTAAGCGTTGCCGGAGTTGCAAAAGTTGGCGACGGCGTCACTGTGATGGCGTCACGCCTTGGCTACGACGTGCCTGAAGCCGTAGGTCTTGACCAGAAACTCGTAGAGCAAATCGACTCAATCGCCAACCTCGGCGTGAAGGCAGGAGCCTTCCCTGGCTGCCAAGTAATTGTGGCACGCCACGGAAAAATCGTTGTAAAGAAAAGTTACGGATACACCGACAACGGAAAAGACGACGCCGTTAACGGCAACACGCTCTACGACCTTGCATCTGTGTCGAAAGCCACTGGAACCCTGTCGGGCATCATGAAAGCCGTCGACGACAAGAAGCTAAACATCAATGGTTTCCTCAGCGACTATATTCCTCAACTGAAAGGCTCGTCGAAAGGCGTGTTGACAATCCGCGACCTGCTTTTCCACGAAACGGGAATGCCACCGTCGCTAAGCATCTACGAACAAATGACCGACCCTAATAGCTACACCGGCGCGCTCAGCGTGGGCAAAAAATCAGCCAACTACAAGCGGTTTGCCGGAGGCGCATATATCAACAACACTGCACACGTGCGCTCCGACATCACTTCGCCTAAACGCACCGACAAATTCAACGTGCAGATTGGCAAGAACCTATGGGTGGGACAAATCACGATGGACTCGGTGATGAACATGATCTACAACGAGCGCCAGCGCACAAACCACAATTATGTGTACAGCTGCCTCAACTTCTGCCTGCTCCGTCAGGCGGAGGAGAACGTGACCGGAGTGCGCCACGACCGCTATGTCTACGACAACATTTTCCACCGTATCGGCGCTTTCCGCACCGTATATCGCCCGCTCGACTTCTTCCCTGAAAAAGAAATCGCAGCGACAGAGCTCGACGAGTATTTCCGTGAAGGATATATCCGCGGCGTTGTCCACGACGAGACAGCGGCATTCTCCGGCGGCATACAAGGAAATGCCGGACTCTTCTCCAACGCCAACGATCTTGCCAAACTGTGCCAGATGTGGCTGTTTGGAGGAATGTATGGCGGCGAGCGCATCCTCTCGCAGTCTACTGTCAACACGTTCCTGACAATGAGATCGCTCAATTCGCACCGCGGACTCGGATTTGATAAGCCTAACTTCAAGCATCCGAGCTACTCTTCGATAACGGATGCAGCAAGTGCGGAAGTGGTGGGACACACCGGATTCACTGGCACATCGTTCTGGGTTGACCCGAAGGAAGACCTGATTTACATTTTCCTCAGCAACCGCGTCTGCCCAAGCCGCAACAACCCGGCGTTCTCAAAGATTGGTGCCCGCTACAACATCTTCGACTACATCTACGACTCTATCAAGCGCAACGCAAAGCAATAGCAACGCGACAGACAAATTGAGAGGGAGGAAAACAAAGCCGTTTTCCTCCCTATTTTGTTTTTCCGGCATCCCTTCGAGGCACGTCACTTCGATTCTATTGTCGGATTCCGTCCTATCGTGTGAATAGAGAGTCCTTTTCGGGCATCTGACTACAAAAGACTCTCAAGGTAGCGGTGATTTACTATTGCACTGCTCGATTCAGTTCTTCCCTATAGACAGGGTACTATGACCTCTGCTGACTTCTCTCGGAACGTGCTGTAAATGTGCAGCCGATTTTGACCTTGGTCAAATATGGAAATAAGCAACGATAAGCAAAACACGTACTAAACCGCTGCAAAAGTGTACCACAAAAGTTAGTTACAAATTACCGCAAAAGTTAGTTACAAATTACCGCAAAAGTTAGTTACAAAACAGCACAATTCATCGCACTAAATATGCACAAATGAGTGATAAGGCAAAGCTACTTATTGCACGCAATTATGTTGATGCCATCTGTCGGGACGATATCTCCAGAGTAGATGATGTACAAAGGCTACGGACTGGAGGCCGACCTTGTGCTTCATCTCGACGATGGACGCTAAATGTAAACTTGGCAGTCGTGAAAAACGCGAGTTCGGGATAACGCAATGCTCATGCCGAGCATACCAACAAACAGCCGCCTCTGTCATAGTGACAAAGGCGGCCATATCGTTATTGGTCATTGGCTGTGATGAGGTTTCCTCATCACGTCCTACCCTTTCTCTATCTGTCGTTTTTCTTTTGCCATTTATTGATTTTGTTGCGGACGTTTCTCACCTTTTGTGAAACGTTTGACACACCGTTGCCACGCCAGCGCACAGGGTGCAGATACTCTCTGTTGAACTCGAGGTGCTGACCCGTATATTTATCCTTGATTTCTATCTTGCCGTTGTTGTTTCTCATACGATAGACCCACACACGCTCGTAGAAACCCAATGTGGAATTGGATGTGCCGAGGGCATCGTGGCTATTGGCAACAGAGATATAATCACTCTTTTCACCATCTGATACGGTCTGCGCCCATCCGGTGTGCTGTGCCATCGTGGCGCGCTCGGCAGTGGCGAGCGCCAGCTCGATGGAGCAAGCGCCGTCGGGCACAAGAGTGGTTGATGTGACGGGATCGACAAGCTCCAGGGCCTCCATAAACGCCATAGGCTCCTTCGCCCACGGTTTGATTTGCTGACTGTCGGTATAGGCATCAAGATTGGAGTCGTATTCGGTATAAGTATACTTCGAGTTTTTCTCAATATAGCGCATGGCACGATAAATGAGCGTTGCCATCTCCTGACGGGTTACAGCGGCATTCATGTCGAGGTCGCCACCGGCGATGTCGGCAAAGAGGTTCAGCTTACCTTCATTGGCGTCCTTTCCGGTCATCTCCTTGATGAGCCTCTTGGCTATCGATGCCACCTGTTGGCGCGTGGCGGTAAGGGTATAGTCGTCGCCAAGCAGCTGCTCGTCGATAAGGTTGTCGGTGAGGGCGCGCGTCACTGCGTCTTCTGCCCACGTGCTCTTCTTCACAGTGCTGCGGGCTGGCAGTGTAAACATATCCGGCTGAACGGTAGTGCTCAGTTTTGCTTCGTCCTCGCGCATGTCGAGCGCTGCCTCCATATGCTTGCGATACAGTGCCAACGTGCCGTCAGAGCCCGACAGGCGGAAGTGTTTCTCGGTGAGGTGGCGCTGCTCATAGTTGTAAGACAAGCCACACCATTTGCAGCTCTTCCAATAGATATGCTCGCCCGCGGCATTGGTGCCCACATAGGCCTGCTCGGTGGCAAGGTCGGCAGTAAAGGAATGAACGCCAGGTACGTATCTTTTCTCTTCCTCCTTGTCGACGAACATGAAAGTGTGGCGCGGATTGCGCTCACACTCCCCGCAGATGCTGCATGAGTAATACACTTTAGGATCTTGCTTACAGGTATAGTGCTGCATCACACGGTCGGCAGTATACAGGCGTGCCACAAAGTTGTGCTTTGTACAGGGGTTCTTGGTGGCTCCGAGTCCGGCCTTCTGGGCTTCTTGCACGTTGCCGGTATATGTTCTTACGGTGTAGCACGGGAACTTGCTGTGACGTGCCATCTGTGCTTTGACGGCAGCAGCCTGACTGGCTGGCACACACAGGGTGGCGTCGCCGGCAAGAAACATTGTGCTATGGCCGTAGAAATGATAATAGTTGGGAAACAGCTTGCTCTTCATGCCTTCGTCAAGTTCGCGCATAAACTCCACGGCGTTGACTTTGTCGCTGAGCCACACCTCCTTGAGGTTGTAATAGCCACCCATATACTGGGTCAACGAATGGGCAAACTTTAAGTAATCCGTCTTGTTGCCGGTGTCTACGATAACCTTGGTAAGAAAGACTCGGTTGGGTCCTTCAAACTCGGGCAACGGGTCGTGGGTCTCTGTAATGGTGACCACATCATGTGGATGGAATGATGCGCAGCAGGCGTCGGCTGTCTCTTTTGTATAGACATTATTGCAGGCACGATTTTTCTCCTTGTTGGCATTATAGTCAAAGAACAGGTTCTCCTTCTTGAGATAGCCGCCATCGCCGCCAGGCACGGTAACCACAAAACTGCAGCGGGGGAAATAAGGGCTGCCGACAAGCACTCTGGCAGGCTCGCCGTTGACGGTAATCTTCAGCATGGTGTCGTCGACATAGTAGTCGCCATCGCGCATCGCATACTTGATAATGTAGGGACTCTGGGTGTCGAGCATCAGTTTCATGCTGGCACGATACGTATAGCCTGCCTGGAACTTGGGAGAATCGGAATTTTTTCTGTTGAACTCGCCTTCCCATAAAATGCTGAAGACCGACGCGATGCCTTGCTGAACCAGGTCGCCATACGCTGTCTTGGCTGCGGTGATTTGTATCTGCTCGCCATCCTCGATACCCATACCGTCTTTGGGCAACGGAATAGTGATGTCGATAGATGTTACCACCTTCTTGCCGGCTCCATGCATGGCCGTCGGAAACAGCGAAAGCATAGCGATGAGTAATGTCAGGAAATTTTTCATGTTCGTTTTTTTCATTTAGTTAGAAAATCATTTAATTCGCAACTCAATAGTTAATAATCTTAAAGGTATCAATTATAGACGGCAATCTTGATTACGCCGTCTTCCTTGTTCTCAAATATACGGTATGCCTCCTCTATTCTGTCAAGCGGGAAGCGATACGTGATAAGCGGAGTGGTGTCGATTTTCCCCTGCTCAATGAGCCTGAGCACCTCCTCGCAGTCGCAACCGTCAACACCGCCGGTCTTGAACGTCAGGTTCTTGCCATACATATCGGGCATGCATTGATCTTCTCAATAGCCTCTGCAGTAAGCTGGCATCTGCC
>ENA-OROK01000061-OROK01000061.1-human-gut-metagenome-genome-assembly--contig:-NODE-61-length-123746-cov-7.609042_pt1 | contig 123746 bp, 138 predicted proteins | sample MGYA00242127_ERZ509046 | MGnify/ENA primary metagenome ERZ509046 (study PRJEB26280, sample SAMEA2338728) | human gut metagenome | biome: human gut; feature: human-associated habitat; material: faeces... | reverse complement strand
GAAAACTGTTTGCCGACAATTGGAAAGATGAATTTTGGATGTTTTTAGGAGGCATGACTCTTGGACTATTCAACTTTAATATCAACTCCCTATTTATCAGGTGTTAATTGTGTGGAGGTGTGCTATTCCTAACATACAGCCGTACATGAGTCGGTTAATATTAGAATTTGTTTCGAGTACAAAGATATACAGAGTTATTCAATATAAGACGTTAATTGTCTGATTTTTGTATCGATTTTCACTTTCCGGCAAAAGTGAAAGGAGTATCGAACTCATTAAGAGATACATGGACGAAAGAAGCCCCCGAAAAAATGTTGTTTTCGAGGGCTTTTGATGTTTTACAGACCTGTTCGTTTTTGAAGTGAACCGGTTTTTGGGGTCAATCGGCGTATCGTCGATTGACGGGTTTGACGTGTATTTCGATACGTTGGTCGTCCAAGATTCGGCGGACGGCTTTCCATAGGGGAAGTTTTTCTACTCCGGCCAGCTTCATAGCTTCGACGACCATCGTGTTTTCGACTAACCTGAGGTAGTCCTCTTCCCGAAGTTCGATGTATTTGTGAAGGTCTTTTTTGAGTTTCGCCATAAGTCACGAGGTTGAATTGTTATTTTTCGCCGAAATCGGCGGGTGTCTCGCCCCACAGGGTGTTGTTCCAGTGGAGCACTTCGATTTTGTCGATTTCGGAGGCCATCGCTTTGAGGAAGATTTCCGCTTTTTTGAGAGCGGCGTTCCTTTTGCGCGATGCTGTTCGTTTCTCGTTAAACCACGTCAGGGCGGTAAGACTATCGGTGTAGATGATTGCCGGATTGAAACGGTGTTCGATGATGTATTTTGCGGCTTCAACAATGCCCAAAAACTCACCGATATTGATGGTCTGGTTTCCGATATTCTGTTCAAAGAGGAGTTCACCGGTGGCCAAATCAACGGCTCTGTACCGGGTAACTCCTCTTTTCATAGAATGTGCCCCGTCGGTGGCTATTCCACGTTCCGGGCGCATTACAAATCGGGAATGGTCGGTGTGCTGAATCCGTCGTCGGCCATTCTCCGCAGAAGTTTTGCGGCAGCGGATTTGAAGCTGTTGATTACGCCTTCCAAATTTTCGATGTCGGTGCGGCGTTGTAACAGGGAGACAACTCCCGATACTGTGTTGCTGGAGTATGAATTACCTCTCAGCGGATCGAAGTAAACGGTTTTGTTTCCGAAGTTGACGGTTACCCGATAGGTTTCACCCGGTATCACCAGAGTGTCGATCGTGGCCTTGAAAAGAAGCGGTGTAGCCGCTACTACGACAAAACCGTTGCGTGAGTGCATTGCTTTGAGTTCGACCGAATACAATATGTTCGGCTGGACTTTGCCTTTCAGGTCTTCAGACAATACACAAATTTTCTTCTTGTAAGGTGAATCCTCACGTACTCCTCGCAGTTGCTTGGTCTTCGAGTGGCGCGATACGAATCCGATGATCTCGCCGGTTCTTTCCGAGGTCGCAAATTTCAATTGCGTTCGCTCTGATATCATACTCTGTTTTCATATTATTCCAATCTGGTTTTACGGTCAATTAACAAAATGGAAATCAGTCATTATTATCTAAAATATATCGCAAATTTATATTTTCATTTCGGAGTAAGCAAATAAATTTATGACTATTTTCAGGCTAATAAAACAGCTATTTACAGAGAGAAGCGGGGACTGTTACCATAGTCTTTCGTCTTCGGAAAAATGACTGAAACGTTCGTCGGCAGTGGAGGTTGAGTGGTTGCCGAGACATTTCCAGTACCGATAGACTCTTTCGCCTTTTCCTATACGGAAATAAATATCGTCGGCATTGATGTACTGCACTCCTTGTTCGATGGCAGGATTGATCCATGTAGCATAATTTTCTATCCGCGGGTTCTTCCCAACGTATAATTTCTGCTTCTCGATACCGAATACGAAGATATCCTGCATCCGCACGTCATCGTCCACATCGAAGCGGCGGGCGTATGCCGCAAAGTCGTAGATGTCGGTTTGAAGCAGACTCCCGCCGAAGTAAGAAGCCGCACTGTCTTGCAGTTTGCGGAATGCCTGATTAAGCGGCTGACGAAGCCGGATTTCATTCAGTCGTGCCATCGTTACGGCATCGTTGGTAACGTATACCACGCGGAAGCCGTTGCGAGTGGTGTCGCATACTTCGAGGTGACGCACCACCTCCTGCGAGCGGTTGATGCTGTCGTCTATCGAGTCTCGCGTGCGGGTGCAATCTTTGAGTAGTCCGATGCCGAGGATGAGTACGATGACCATCCACGGGAGGAAGTGAAAGAAGATTCGCCATCGGATTTCCCGTTCCGCTTGTCGTTTGAATTCTTCTTGTGTCATGGTCTTATTGAGTTAAAGGTGTTTCGGGAGGATTAGCAGTCCCCGCTTGTTGAGTTCCGCGCGGAGCATGCCTACCAGTTGCTCCAATGTATTCACTTCCTGCCTTTCGCCGGCTTTGCGATGAAACAGCGGGGCGAAATAGAGCTTATGGTCGTTCTTGGTCGGATACGAGAGGCCGCCGATACATGCTTTCGGGATTCGGATTTGGTACAGTCCGTTGACTGGTCTGCACTGTTTGGAGGGCGGCACTGTGAACCCGTACTCTGGAAGTGCTTCGGCCACCATTTTCAGTATGGGGCGGATAACCTCGTTCGCGTAGTTCGGTACCGTGATGTTCAGTTGCGGTACGGGGTGTCTTTCGGCTTCGGCCCGCTCGATGGTGTCGAGTTGTTCGGAAACTTTCGCATCGCGCTGAAAGTAGCTGCTTAACAGTTCTTCTATTGTCATAACGTTACTTTTAATGGTTCGTGTAAAAAGAATAATGGTCCGGACGAAAGAATCGGTGCAAGCCGCCCTGTTATTTTATGCGGCGGCTTCATCGATATGCCGTTGGGCTTCCTCAACGGAGGAGATGGCCCCGTCGATAGCATCGATGGCGTCGGTCATACGGGAGCCGTTGTCCGATGATTGGAGGCTTTCAGGCATGTTGTCGTAGGCGTCCTGTTCTTCGTCCTTGATGTCGTTCAATGATGCGATGATTTCGTCGAGGGAATCTTTCACATCTTCGAGTTGTTTTCGTCTGTCTTTGTTCATGATTGATTGGTTTTATTGATATGATATTGAATGAAATTTTGCTGCATCGTAAATCATTCATATCTTTGCATTTAAGTATTAGAACCTATTTATGTCTAATTTTGAAATAATTATCAATTGTATTACAGCCCTCGGTGCGTTGGCAACCGCAGGAACCTTTATTTATGTGATTAGAAGCCAAAAAGGAGCTCAAAAACAGATTGACAGTTTATCCCAAATGGCGACTATGTTCACGCGCCAATATGAGATGGCTCGTATTCAGGCTGGAGATAGTCTATATCCCAAAATCCAGATTACATTGAAACATGACGTGATGTGGGGCATGAAGATATTAGTTAAGAATTTGTCTTATCCTATTGAGATTTACCGCATAATTATACATACAGACCAGCATCATTCTGATATAACCATAAAGCCTAAAGGGGATTATATCGCTATAAGGCAAGGTGAAACCAAACCTATATTACCTGGCGAAATGGTGCGACATCCTTTGTACTTATATTCAGCATCTCTCCGCCTCTTTTTGGTAACTCCTTTCGATGAGGCGTATGAAGTAAGATATGCGGTTAGCAATGAGCAGGAATCCTATCAATCTGAGGCTATTCCCATTTTGTTCCGTAAAGAAGACCATGAAAACGATACGGAATCCACTATCTCAGCCAAAGAATACAGTATTCACGGAAATATCCCCGGAACAGTAGATGATAACTTTCCGGAAATCTCTCGGGATACTGAATGTATTTAGTTCTTTCATAAGGCAATCAGGGCGGACAATACCCTGATGCCGAGGCGAAACAGACAATGTTTCCACTCTTGTTGGAGAATATGGTTACGCTTTCTCCGATTTGCTCGCGTGCGGCTTTCTTCGCGTCCCGCAAGCGGACGAAAGAGAGCCGGTTTCCGTACCATTTGTCACAGAACCAATAGTTCGTGGTTGTGAGCTTTGAGGCTGTGATACGAGGATCGGTGTCTGCTCGGGAAGCAAGCAATTTTTCCGCCGCCTGCCGAAGAAAGTCCGGCCAGTCATTGTACGGCATTTTCGACCGCCAGAAATAGTCGTTGAGTATCAAAGGCTGGATGCTGGCCTCCGTTCCGGTGTGGTAGCCTAAAATGTCGGCATAAGAGATTTGGGTGATGCCGTCCGATAATGCAGGGAAACAGACACCGCCATTACGACCGGTCGGCTCGAATTTGCCCCATGCTGATTTTACTTGACGCACCACGATTTTCGGGATGCCGTCTTTGTCTGCTCCGTCGCGCAACAATACAGAAGCGGAATGACGGAGTTTCTTCGCTAATGATTTCGATATGAACATGGTATTTTCTATGTTAATCGGTCATTTGTATGAATCGGACATAATCTTCGGTATTGTTAAAGCATTCATCGTTGATGCGCTCTGCCAATTCGTCCAGCGTCAGGCGTTCGACCTCGTATTCGGTTTCGTCTTCTTCGTCAATGGCACTGCGGGAAGGACCGTTTCGCCAGGCGTCGAGCAGTTCTGCATCCGAAACACTGCGGTTCAGATGATTGCAATTCCAAACGAAAGCATAGAACCGTTCTTTGCTGGAAAGGGAGCTAATGTCGTCCGCCGTTGCCGAACGAAGAAAATTACTGTCAAATTCCTGCACATCGTCTTCGTGGATGTCCTGTACGCCGATGTGCCATGAACTGTTCGCGCTATTCTGCCGCATGTATTTTACCTGAAGCAGCATATTTCTCCGATAGTCAGCCGGAATGTCACCGAATATTCTGCGGATTTCTGCGATGGCATCGTCGGTCAGGCGAACAAAATCACCGTCTCGGAAAGGAGGACGAGAATACTCTTTAGAAGATAGGTTTTGTTCCGCACAAAGTTCCTTGTACCAGTTCCAGATTGTTATAAGCCAATCTACGTTGATTTCACGAAGCTCGCGGTCTGTTTCCTGAACATCCGTATTCGGGCGCTGGAGCGTACAAGTACCGTCCGCGTGATAGTCGAGCAGGTTGTACCTGACATAGCAGGGATAGCCGTCTTCACCTTCTTCTTCCACAAACACGATGTGAGGCAACCACCCGTCGGGGCGTTCGGATATGTGGCAGAGAGAATCTATGATATTCTGCGATAATTTTCGTTCTTGTTCTTGCGGTGTCATAATCAAAATTCCTCTAATTGTTTGACTCCATAATAGTTTGCCCAGACTTCTACCGCATCCCAAAGGATATCGGGATCTATCTCCACTTTTTCGGCAATGGCACTAACGATGCTTGCATCCTCTTCGGTGACATCGTATCCATGTTCACGCATTAAAGGAATTGTCAGTGCGGCAACCTCGTAGAAACGTCCGTTTTCTTCTATGTCCCGATATAGCTTATCAAGCAGTTCACGCTGTTGGGCGGTGATTTCAGGCATTGCCGCTTCGAGTTGATGAAGCGTCCGTTGTAGTTGAATACTCGTAAAATTCATGATTGATCCTGTTTATTGTTGGCAAATTTCGGTCGAGCTCGCTGTACGATACGCAAGTCGGTATAACCGATGGCTTTCAATTCGCTGAGCAAATCTTTGCATTCGTTCTCGTGTGCAAGAGAGGTCTCAGCGATGACTGCGGTATAGTCTGCGGCTCCGTGCTGACCGACGTGCATGTAGGAGGTGGTCATATAGTTGCTCTGGCTCCACGGTTCATCCGGAAAGAGAGCGATGATGTCGCCGTTTTTCCATTTCCTAAAAACCACCTTCGTCATGGCGGTCGCAGATTTCTGTGTTCACAATGATGTCGCCCACGGTTTTCGTGTCTCGGTGGAGCTGGTTGAGGATGTCGTCGATGTCCTCCTCGGACACCTCGCCACCGTTTCGGTTCTCGATGTCATAGCGAACCGAGACGTAAACCGTCTTGACTTCGGTTGCCCGAGAACCGATGTCGTCCCCAGCGATGCCATCGGGAGACGTAATGTCGAATTTCATCAGTCGGGCAAGACGGTTGTATTCCTCGTCGTAGAACCGATTGTATTCGTCTTGATACTCTTCCTTGTAGCAGGTTCCACTTTCGGGATCGTCCGGGTCCTCCGGCTCGACAAAGGCATCGAAAGGCAGTTGGTGTTTGTCGACTAAGCGGGCTACAGCCAAATCGCTGGCAATTTCCATGATGGACGAATTGATTTCGTCTTTGTTTTCTTTGTAATACAGGTGTAAGTCCATAGTTGTTAGAGTTTAATAAAGTATTCTTCGGTTAATGATCGTTTGAGTTTCCGGTTGCCCCGGGCGATTCGGACGATGAGTTGCTGAATGCGTTTGTTTGCCAGCTCAGCGATTTCCTGCGCAGTCGGCTGGGGCATTGCGAATCTGCGGCAGGTCTCCGAGCAGTATTTTTGTTGGGCATGAATAGGTTTGCCGCAAGCTGGACAGCGGCGTTTGCCGTCTTGTTCAAGAACTTCCAGTACGCAGGCATGGATGCTTTGCCACCATTCCAAGCGGTTTATTTCGTAGGCCTGAATGGTTGCGTTGTTGGTGAAATTTCGAGCTTCCACTTCTACCGAGACTTCGGAATCTGCTACGATGACTTTGATAACCGGGTCATCGTAGGGTGTACCGTCATTGTCGAACCAGATGATGAAGGTCGGATCCTCCTGCTCGGTATAATCGCCCAACGAGAGTTCCGTCAGACCATTGTTTTTCAGAATGGCCACAATGGCAGCCATGATATTGCTTATGTTGTCCATAAAGAGGTTTTAATAAGATTAGCTGATATGTCGGAGAGACAGGCGTTGTCCATCTCTTGATTTTTCAAAAAAGTGGAGCTGCCGGGACTCACGTCTGGACAGCTCCGGTTATCATTATGGCGAATGATGTATCAATAATTGAGTTGGATGGTTCCGTAAACTCCGGCAATCTCTTCCTGTCGGATTCCCAGATAGACCATCGTCACTTGCGGCGACGAGTGTTTGAGAATCATCGACAGCAGGATCAGGGCCTCGGTTGTGCGCCCCATCGATTCGTAAACGTAGCGGCCGAAAGTCTTGCGGAAGGTGTGGCTGGAGAATCGCTTGATTGGCAGCCGGTATTTTACCCGCAGGTATTTCAGGTTGTCGTTGATGTATTGGGTGGTATATGGTTTCTTCGTTTTGGGGTTGCAGATGACCGGCTGCCGCTTGTCTGGCGAGCCGAGCAGTTTATACAGCGATGTGATTCGCTGCTGTACGTTCTCATTGAACGGAATCTGGCGTGTCTTGCCGGTCTTTCGTTCGATTTTGTAAAGTGCATCTCTGTCGAGTACGTCTTTCCATGTCATTGACAGGACATCGGACACACGACAGGCCGTACAGAAAGAGATGCAGCAGTAAAGTTCCCAAAGATAATTGCCGTCTTCATGGAGGCTGGAAAGCAGTCGGATGAAATCCTTGAATTCCAGCGGTTCGGCGGTGGTGATTTGACCTTTGACAGACATGGGCAAATAGAATTTACGTTTATGATACGGCATCAGGTGCCTGTTTTGGTGGTCGGGGGTTCCTGAAAGAGGGACATGACTTTCGCCCACGTTTCCCGCGTCCGGAAATAGTCGTCGTAGTCTTTCTGATTGATAAAGAAGACGAAAGGCGGAATGTCGGCCTGCTTGAAGAGGTTGTACTCTTTTTCGTCGAGTTTGCGGACCGTGGGAAGTCCCGTTCTGCATAGGGCTTCATTGACGATCCATGCTCCCCTGAAGTTATCCATCCGGAGCGAGTCGATGCAGACCACCTCGCCCACACAGCCATTTATCAGGAAGTTGCACACGCACATCAGGCAGCAGGTGTAGTCGATGTCCCAGGCGACCAGATAGCTTTGCGGTCGGTCGGCCTTGGCCGCCAACAGTGTTCGGCCGCTCCCTGCCGTAGGGTCGTACACAGAAATGATTTTGGACGGCGATTCTTGCTTGCCCATAGTTATCTTCGACATCAGGTCGGTGATGTGCATGGGTGTGAAGAACTGGCCTTTCTGTTGCTGGCCGCTCTGGGAGGTCAGTGCCATGAACAGGTCGCCGAAAGCATCGTACCAGCCGTACCGTTCAATCTGCTGCGACATGATTTGTATCCATGTGGCGAACATGTCGTAGAATGCTTTGGTCTGCTCTTTATTGTACCTCCAGTCAGTGAGCGGAGGCGTGTCGGGGAGCGAGAACCCGTGTACGATGTAGCGTAACAGATCCTGAAAGACGGTTCTCACGTCCAGCCCGTTCCGATACGTGAAGTCGTTTATCTGTTTTTCCAGTTCCCGGACTTCTACCGGGGCGTTGTATCCTTTGCTCATAAACAATTAGGAAATTAAAAAGGCGAAGAACTTTCGCTCTCCGCCTCGGGTAAATAATATGTTTTCTTTGTATTCAGTCGTTGGTGCAATAATCCGGGTAAATGTACTCCCGCCAGATGTCTATTTTCTGTCCGTTTGAACGGTTTTGCCAGAAATTGGGGCAATTGTCGTCCGTGTGATGAGCGGTTTCGTCGAGATGTGCGCAAATGATTTCTTTTTGTTTGCGTTCGTCCAAGCTACTCCACCATTCCTCCACACGCGGCAAGTATTCGGATTCGAGTATCACATCGTCGTTCTCACAATCAAGACACCTGTATTCGATGCTGTCGTCTCCGGCAGCGGTTTCCCCGGTGTTGACGTCGCTCCATGTACGGCATTCCACTGATAGCGAACCGCAAGTACTGCACCGCCACAACTCAGACACATCAGGTTGGGTATCTGACGGCTGGAATGTTTTAGTCGTCATCTTCGTCATTGTCTTCGTCCTCCATCCAAAAGTTTTTCTTATACAGCTCTCGTTGCTCATCGAAAGACAACGAGTTCCACCAGGCACCGAGGTCTTCCGCACCATCGGACAATCGTTTGTTTTCTTCCAAATCGAGGTGCATCCACCACTGGGTCATCCGTTCTTTATACTCTTTCAGTGAGACGAAATAACGGTGCTCCTCGCATGCTCCGCACCAAAAGTCGTCGCTGGAGTCGGCAATATCCGATATGTACTCAGTCGTGTTGCCATCGACCCATGCCCGTACCTGAATATCACGGGAGCCGCAACATTCGCATACGTTGATTTGGCTTTCATCTTCCTCCTTACTTTCGGTAACGAACCTCTGCCCGTCATAAAGTTCGCACGCCCGTTCCACGATTTTGTCGCGGGCGTTGTTGCCCAGTTCGGCATAGAAGCGTTCGGCTGCTCCCGATAACGTGGTACTACTCAGACCGCACCATTTTGCCCAGAAATGGCCGGCCATACTCCCGAATACAGTTTCGCATTCCGCTTTGCTCCAGCGGTTCCACATGTAGTAGAAGAAGCTGGAGACGATGTTTTCGTTTGTTCTTTTCATGTTTTTTATATTTTAGAACCACGATATGAACACATAGCTATTACGCTGGTCGCTATCGTTAATCAGACTGTCGATGGCTTCCATAAGTTGCTCTTTGTCAATTGAGGCTTCGGACAGCGTTTCCTCGAATTTCGCAGCCTGTTTCTGGAATTCTGGACCATTTTCTGCGATGATTTTCCTCAATCGGCGCAAATCGTCACGTTCGACTTCATAGCTATCTTCGAACCCAAATTCGGCTGATGTCGGAATCTGGAACAAGCTGAAAATTTTGGACAAGGCTTCTTGGCCGTCACCACCATATAGTCCGGGGTAGCCGTATTCGATTTGATAGACTGTCCCCACATGTAAACTTATACTCATTATTATATAGTTAAATTGTTTTATATCAGAATGCAAAATCAGTCAGCACCTTTTTGTTGCCAGAGAATAATTTTTCGTGATTTGTGTCGTCATACCGGTAGATGCTGTATTTTTTCGCTTCTCGGATGTATTCTCCACGTACCCAGACCGGAGCTGTTTCGCGGTCTGAGAGGCGGAAAAGCTCTCCTTTTTTGAGCTCTCGGATTGGTCTCTGTTCCATAGCCAGCAGTCGTTTTTATGCGGCTATTCCGAGTTGTCGGGCGGCATTGCGCATTTCCTCATAAGCAATGCGATGACAACCGGCCGTCATGATATCGTTCTTGTATGAATTGATGGTCCATTTGTGCCTATCGGCATCCTTGACAAGATCATGGCGGAAGTTCGTTTCGTTTTTGTGGAATCGTTCGACCAACCTCCAAAGACGTTCGGCTTCCTCTGCCTTGACCCGAATTCCCATCGAGGTCTCGATATATCCATTGCGCACCCGGAGCAGTGCATTGAAGTCAAGACCGTAAGGGATGGAGAACCATCTATTTGAGATTTCCCCCGAATACCACAGTTCTTTTTTCTCCTCGAAAGACATGTTGGCTATACGGTGTCGTTCCTCTTCCTCACGCAACCATCTCTCACGACGTTCGGCATATCGCCGTTCTCGCAGTTCTGCGTTACGACGGTTGATTTCTTCCTGCCGTTCTTTGCGTTCCTCGAAATGTTCCCACAATAACGGATCGCCGGTGCGGTCTATGAAGAGCCGGGACACACAGGCTTCAAATCCGTCGATAGACGCGGGCTGGAACAAGCCACGGGAAAGAATGTCGAGAAACAGCTTCTGATATTCTGATTTGTTTTCCCGCGGGAGTTCACTGGAATAACGCGGTCGTTCGCCTGTTACGGTCCAGAATTTCGCAATGTCTTTTTTGGCGGTACTGCTCAATTTGGTCAGGACCGGCATGAGCCAGCGACCGGTTGCAGACTTTTGTTGTTTGTCAAGTCCCCAGAACTTAATCCAGCGTCCGATGTTGAGCAGGCATTCTTCGACTTGTTCCGTATAATTCTGAGTACGGGACCTCTGCTGTGCTTTGATGTATTCGCTGATTTTTTCCACTTGATCGACAATGTAGTATGCCGATTCATAGTAGCTGTTTTCCGACAGTCTCTCGTTGTATAGGGAAACCGACCGGTGCGTATCGAAAATCCGTGCTCCGCAAGGAATCGCATGCCGCACCATGCCCATGTGCTTGGCGGTGGTGCTGGAATAAGTTCGGGTCGTTACCAGATAGGCTATTTGCCCTTTTTGATTCGTTTCTATAGAGGCACATCGGAAATGTGAACCATAGGAATAAATATCTTTGCCTTCGAAATAGAAGTTGTGTCCATTCCGTGCGCTATCCTGACTTTGATGTGCCCATAAATGGGCAACCATCGGGGCATCTACGACGTATCTCATGATGTTTCTGTTTTATCTGTTGAAGAATAGTTGAAAATGAAAAAGAGAAGGCGATGACCTTCTCTCTCGTGTTAATTTTTATAGTCGTTCGAGAACCTTCCGGAGGAATTTTTTGCTCAGTACCTGTTTGCAGACTGTGACACCTGACCACCCGTTTCCGGAGTTCTTGTCGAGCAATTCCCTTATGAATGTCAGCCAATCTTTGACCGGCTTTTTGTTCAGTACGGCCAACAGGCGTTCCGCTTGAATCGTCCAGTCGTGGAATTCCGGAGACCAAGGGGCGTTTATCAGTTCGGACATGGGAATCGTGAACATGTTTTTCCCGATTGGCTTGACAGCCGGATTTTGCCCTACGCTGCGCACGGTATCGGCAATGGCCTGTTCGATACGTTCTTTCTCCCGTTTATACTGTTCTTCCAAACGGTCGAGTGCGTTGATTTGGTCTGCTAAAATACCCATCCGACAAAAGGTCTTTTTATACCGAGTTCCTCGCTGGCCTCATCGCTTCCGCAGTCACATTTGCCGACGGGCTTTCCTGAGCCGCATTTGCAGAGATCGATGCCCCAATGGTTGACGCAATGATTGCAATTGCAGAAGACCTGCGGCAGATGTTCTCCCGTAAATCCGATGCGGTCGAAAACTTCGCGGCTCATGCTGTTACTTGCGCCGTTCTCGAATGTTACAGTCATCGCTCCGCATACGCATTCCTGAATATATTGTACAGGGGGCATATTATGCAGTTTTAAGTTGGAATTCGATGCCGGAAGGCAGTTTGGTGTAGTCCACTTTTTTCAGGAAGCGGTCAAATTGTTCCTGTGTAACGATGTCGTTCTTGGAAGCATAGTCCCGCCAGTTGAATACGCCCGTGTTTCGATGGTCGTAGTAGATGAAGTTGTCGAGTGGCATCCCACAGCGAAGCACGTGTAGTTTGACGGCGAGTTCCTGATCGATTTTTGCCTTCTCATTTGCGGCAGCGGACTTGAGGTCGTTGATTTTCTTCCGTTTGGCGGCAAGTCGGGCTTCGTGCCTGCGTTTTTTGATGTTGGCGGGCAGATAATACCCTTCGGCAATTCGGGATTCCACAAGTTGGAATTCTTCTGTCGTGAGAGGGGTGAATTGATAGCGAACGGAGGTGTCCTCAAATTGTTCTCCGCTCAGTCCTTCGAGTTGTTTAATTGCAGCGCGGGCTTCCTCCTCCCAACGGGCGGGTATTCCCATCGTCTGAAGCAGGTAGGTGAAGTAAAGCTGGTCTTCTGCTTCACGAAGGAATCGGTCGTACTCTTGTTCGGTAATACGGAGTTCGTTTATTGTAACCTCCTTGGAGCTGTTTCGCAAGTGGTAGAATCCATTGCCTTGCGCATACATCGGTGCTCCTTTGGCATCGCAAAGGTGCAGGGCGATGAACGGACGCAGTTCGGGAAAGGCCACTGCAATTTGTTCGTGGCAACACCCTGCCATGCAGCATTTCCAGACACCGTATTTGTCCTTTTCGTAGATGGTTGCTGTAACGCCGAAGTCGGCATGCCCGTTGCGGCATTCATCGTCGAGCCGCACCTTAACGTCTATTTTGTAGCCGTTTATGATTTTTGTAGCGTTATATTTCAGTTTATCAGCCATTGCGGTATGTGTTAGTTTGTTGATAATGCAAATTCCGGGAATGGGATCTCCAGACCGAATGTGCGGAAATGTTCGGACTGGTTTTGTCGGTTGTCCTCGGCAATTTTATCATCGATGTACGCCTGACATTCGCTTTTGAGCTGGTCGAGTCCGTCATCACCGAAGAAGCCCCAGCAACTGTCCAAAATTTCCGTGTCGTCATCTTCCGGCGTAACCTGAAATCCGTACACTTCACCATGCAGGTATTCATTGTACGTGTCGATTTCATTTTGGAGGTATTCCTCGATTTTCTTGCGGCGGGATTGCGTGAGCACTTTCCAGCCGTATTCCTTTTTCACCTGCTCGATGCTTACCGCCACAACCCCGAACCATCCGCTGTCCCATTGGCACGAGAAAGGGCCGGATGAAATGCTGAGACCACTATGGTCATAGAGGAAAAGGTTCAAAGCGATATGCTTTTGCAGGAATGATTTCCTAATGTTTCCGGGACGGCCGTCGCATACTTCGTCGAAGTCGAAATGTTCGTCGAACTCTTTTTCGGGACGGTAACGTCGGTGTGCTGTGTAGAACGTACCGAGGTTGCTCCACTTGCGCGGACTTTCGGGACTGTCATCGTAGTAGATATTGATGTGGTGTCCTTTATAGGTTATTTGTTCGTATTTGTTCATATCAGTATGTATAAGCAGTTTCCAACTCGCTTTCGTAATTCTCGAAAGCTATAAGATTCTCTTCGTCCGTCACATCCTGATCCCAGAACAGTTCGACAAAACGCTCTATCACATCCCCGCATGGCGCGGGTGTATTGTTGGAGGTATTTTACGGCCCTCGTGCGCCAATCTGTCGTTTCGTATTGCGATGATTTATGATTTTGATTGTTCATTCAAATGTCGTTTCGATAGTCGAGCAGGTATTGCTCGAAATGGTTCTCACAAATGATCTGGTTACGGTCGATGTCTGCGGAAAAATCATCCCACTTGTAACCGTAATCTTTCAGTAATTCTTCTTGCTCCGAATATTTAGAGTGAACATACTGATGCGCCTACCGATGCGGGGCATGGCTTTATCCGTTCGATGTATGGTCTTCCGGAAGGATCCTGAGGCACGGCGGGTAGCCAGCGCCTCAGGATCCTCTCAAGGAAGACAAACTGAATGTCTCGGTCCGGCGCATCGAGCTTGCCAGGCAATGAGGGAATTACTTCTTCCTACGCCACTCTGCCATCTTCTTTTTGATGTCGATGCCGTTGTCGTCGAGCATTTTTTTCAGCGTGGCCAACAGACGCCATCCGTCACCGTTCTTATACTCTTCGGCCTTGGCCGAGAGGAATGCAAGCGACTGGTATTTGTCCAATCGCCGCCCTCTGTCGTCGATGGCCGTACAGTTGTGAAAGCGGATGAGGTTTTGCATCGTGTAGAATGCGCCGGCACCCTTATAGGCATCTATCCACGCCTTGCTTTGGAGTGTGGCGTGCTTCATCTTGAATCGCTTGTCGTTGAACTTCTTGACGGCATTATAGAGCTGGGTGGCATTTTTAGCCGCTCCGATATGGTAGGCTGCAAGACGCAGCGGGCTGTAGTTTGGAGTTCAGGTCCTGCACGAAGACGTTGTTGCTGCCGAGACGCTTGTAAGGAATGCCCTTGCATTTCTTGACCGGCAGGCTCTCGACATGCGCTTTCAGTTGTTCGATGTAATCTTCCGCCATAGCCGTAGCGGCCTTGACGTTGAACCAGCGATTCCTGTCCGCGAAGTTCTCGGGGTCGTTGCGCTCCATCTTCTGTTGGACACGCAGTTCGTCGAGCAACATCTTCCACTGGTATTCATAACCCAGACGGTGGATCATCTCGGTTACGCCGACCGGACTACAAGCGCCGTAGTCCTTGTAGGAAAGCATGTGGAACATCTGCGCCATGACGAAGCGGCGGAACAGACGGCGGTTGGGTACGGTTCCCTTTTCGAGGATGTAATCGAAAATCGGGTCGTTGTCGTCCAGAATCGACAGCTTGCCGTCCTTATTCGAGGCGACATAATCGCCGCCGTTGGCCCCGTGCATGGCGAATAGGCAGCTCACGTCCACACCGGCATTGCGGAGTGCCTCGATACGTTCATGCGCCGTCTTGGGCAGTTGCGCCTGTTTGATTGATGTCGCAGGGCTTTCTGCGATGGTAACTTTTTTGTCTGCGATTGCAAGTTCCGTCCCGCATGCCGGGCACGTAACATTCGTCTCTTGTTTTCTTCTCATGATTAAATAGTTGATTGATTATTATTCGGCTCTACCCATTGTCTGAGTATTACCAGTTCCTTGTCTTCTTTGCTCTGCCAGAACCACCGGCCGAACTTCTCTGGATTCCAGTTAAAGCCGCCGAGCAGCTGGCAAAGGATGAATAGTTCCAACTCGATTTGTGATTTGTCGCGCCGCGCTCCGTAGAGCATGTCGTCGTCACTCAGTTCTCTTTCCGGCAATGCCATGAAATAGCGGCGCGGTGTACTTTCGCTGCGTTCCGACGGAATGGAGTGCTTGTAGCGATGGTACAGTTCTTCCACTTTCGAGAAGAACTCCTCTTCACTACACTGCGGTACTCCGAGAACGCCTTCATACGAGCCGTTCCTGATGACGTACTTGCCGTCTACTTTGAGGCTCCGCATTTGGAAATCAACCTTGAAGCGCGCCCCGTTTTCTACGGCACGGACAGTTTCCTGATAGATATTGCCCATAGCTCCTACGAATTGGTTATGAAAGCGGGAATGCTCAGTTTCAGATTGTCGTTAATCAGGAATTTCCTGTCGCACTCGCAGATGATGTGGGTGTCCGTTACCCGTTTGATTCTCCGTGTAACTTCGTCATGGGAGGTGTATGGTTTCCCGTCCTTGGTGCCATTATCTATATCTCCCGAGATATGATACCGGTTTCCGATTTCGATGTCTTTTACGTTCATTTTTATTGGGTTAAATTGTTTGCTATTAAATGCACTCGAATCGCTGACGCATGGCTTTACTGCTCTGATGAATACAGTATGTCCTGGATCCGGAGCCAGGTAATCGCCTGGTGCAGGATCCAGGTAGAATACTGTATGTTAAATTCGATTCCTCGTGCAAAATCGAGCTGCGTTGCCCGTAAGTCTCAATCAGGCCGGCACATTGCTTTATCAGTTCGATATGAGCAGCTTATTCAGCTACGGACCTGTCCAGAACCATCTAATCAGATGGTTCTGGACAACGGTCCTTGCTGTTATTAGCTGCACCATTAAACTCCTGACCCTTGACTTTTTTCACTTCGTGCTAAGTTTTTTGCGGTTCTTAGGATTGCGGCACGTTGCTCTAATATGTCGATGTGTGCTGCGATTTGAAGTCCGGGCAGCGACGTCGGGTTCCTGATAGTGAATAACGACGTCAGGCAGCCGGGACTTCATTGCTTGCGGCACGCTGATTCTTCTCCCCTGAACCGCAGTTTTCCGTGCTGAAAATCTCATTCGGACGGTACATTTCTTTATTTTCCTGATGTGCGCAGCTCTGTTCTGCTGGCCCGGGACTCTCCTCCATCCAATCGGATGGAGGGAGGCGCTGGCCGCAAGTTGGAGAGCTGCATCACTAAAATTCCGACCTCGATTCTGTAGCTGTGTACTCAGCTTCTCATGATTCTCAGAATATCGGCACATTGCTTTATTGTTTTGATGTATGCCAGTTTCGGAAGCCGGATGGTCGCCGTCGTATGACGTTAGGGATACGACGGCACCGGACGGGCTGTATCGAAACTCGGCATGTTGAATCATATCCTTGAATCATGCTTTCGTGCTAAAGAAGAAGTTCTCATAATGGCGACACATTTTCTTTACTTACTTGATGTTGTCCCGCGAGAGCCAAGCTCTTGAGGAGTCTGAAGGTGATGGTGCGATCACCTTCAAGACTCTCGATAGAGCTTGGTTACACGCAGGAATCTCAAATTCATTCCTTGAACTTCTGCTGATGTGTTTCAGTTTCTTTCGTGCGGATGTCTGGCCGGATGGCACATTACTTTATCACTTTGATGGTTACAGGCTATTGCCAGAAGAAATCCTGAGTGAAACCGGTCGATAAACCGGATTACACTCAGGATAATTCTGGTTAAATTACCTGTAATATGAATTCCAGCCCTTCATCAGCCTGCCGTGTGCTCGGCATTGTTACAGTGATGCTACCAGCGTGTTATAAACAGCCCGACTTGTCAGCAGTGCATTCCTCATGCAGCCAATCGTCAGATAGCCGGGGAGGTTACCCTCGGTCTTGGAGCGATTGGCTTTCACATTGCGGCCGCGTCCACGAACGATACAGCCGTCGGATTTGTTTCTGACGTATCCCAGTCCTCCGATCTTGCGTTTGCCGGTTGCAACTGCCCGCAGACAATCCATGACAAACATATTCAGTTCGTCAAGGTCTTTCCGCGCGTTACATACGGGAAGAATCTGTGTCGCCCAACTGAACTCGCCGTTACCCTTGTACAGATAGCGGTTCACAGCATGGACGGCTTTCGTAAGCGTCGTGTCCCGACAGCGAATCGTTCGTTGTTCAATCTCTTTCTGGAAGGTCTTGATACGACTGAACGAGAGCGAAATCATCTTGCCTTTGATGCTGTACCCGAGAAATTTGAACCAGTTGTCCGCGGTGAGATACTCCACCTTTTTCGGATTGAGCTTCATGGCTTTCTCGGCAAGTCGCTTTTGAAGCAATTCCATTGCTTTTTCATAGTCGGCACCAACGAAGAGCATGTCATCCGAATAGCGGACATAGTAGCCGTTCAGTTCCGACAATTCTTTGTCAAGGTCATACAGGAGAACATCGGCCAGCCAGCTCGCTACGGCGCAGCCCTGCTTGAGGGACTGGTATTGACTTCGGAGCCTGTTTTCCTCGTCAAAATACAGATCCGAATGATAATATTTTCGCAGCACGTCGATTAAAACGGAATGACCGTGTTTGGTCTCAACCTTATCGAATGCCTCATCGATGAATTGAATCGGTACGCTGTCGAAATATTTGGAGAGGTCGGATTTCCAGCCCAAAACTCCGGTTTTTGCCGCGTTCACGATTTGATGACTGACTTCGGTAACCACTCGACCGCAGCCTATTCCTGTCTGGTAGGATTTGCAGGTTTCGTGGAGCATTTCAGGCATCAGGTCGAACAGGAGGTCGTTGGCGATACTAAGTATCACACGATCCATCGGCTCGTTTACATACACCATGCGGAACTCGCCGTTGTCTTTGGGGATTTGAGCCGTATGGGGCGGAGAGATTTCATACTTTCCCAGCACCATAGCTTCAGCCATTGCCAGTCGGGTATGTTCATCGGTCAGCCGGATGAGCTGGTCTTTCCGGATGTCTTTGCCCACACCTTTCTCGATTGCTTTCGTCCATCGCTTGATGTCGAAAAACATTTGCAATATCTTATCTTTCATTTTATATTCTGCCTTTATGCTCGGATTCCCACAGCCGATATGCCCTCTGCCTGCGTTTTTGCGGACTTAATTTTTTGCAGGTTTTGCAAAACGCATCAAATCCTTGGCTGATGTATTCCTCGCGGGTAATAGGTTCTCCGCAGCATTCACATCTGTATTTTTTATCTGCACTTGACACTTTATCCATAGCTACTTGATTTGTTCGTCATTGCACACGAGTACATCTCCGACAATGTAGTCTGATACTCCCGGGTGGTTTTCTTTGAAAATGCGTGTAGCCGCAGGATTATAAGTGAGGTTGTTTATTTTCCCCTCTTCGTTCACGACCATGATTTCCGTTTCGTTCAGAAATACAAGTTCGATGTCTCCGCCGACTATTGCCTGCATTTCTTCAAGCGTAAAGTCGGTTCCATTGGCAGGCTGCACCGGCTGGCGCATCCCGTCGGTTTTAATGATTTCAGCCATTTATTTCTTATGTGTAAAAGTTATTATGGTTTGACCATCATAACCGAATTTCGCTTTTAGACCGAAAGCCTTGGCATCGGAGCTGATGCAGCAGATGTCCCAGACGTTCAATTCGGTTGCACAGGTTATGACGGTATTGTTTTCTGAGATAAGCGGTGATTTGCCTTTCAGCGCAGCACCGCCGCATATTCCACGCAGAATGACTCCGCGCTGGTGGGTTGTAAGTTCTTTTGTTTCCATCGGCAAATCGGAATTTGTTAAAGAATAGATGCTATCCGAATAATCCGGTCGGAATTCGGACATATTTTTTTGTCGGCATACGTTCAAACTGCACGTATCCGTTTCATGCTGTTGCCAGTTTCAGAATCCGAAACAAGGAGCACACGGAGCCGTCAGCACACGGATTCCGACCCAGACAAGCAAGAGCAAGCCTGCGACAAATACCGTGTTCAGAATGGCATCCTGCCGTTTGCGAGCAAAGGCGATTATCTTCTTCATGGATTTAATAATTACGGTTATACTTTTTCAATCGGGTACAAAAAAGGCACGAGTTTTCCGCCCGTGCCTACACCGAATATTTCACACTATGCTATGCCGCCGGTGTCGGCGTCGGTTGCATTTTGATGATACGGCAACCCTCGCTCGTGAGTACACGATATACCCGCACGAGGTTGCGCCCGCGAAAACTGCTGACCGTAACGCTTTTCACACCTCTTGAAGCCAGAGTTGCAAGCACACCCCCGGCACTTTTCAATTTGTCGAAACAGCCGTAACTCTCGGTTCCGGCATTATTATATAATTCTATCATTGTCGTTCGATTTTTAGTGCATGATTGGATTGCCGAACTCACATGAATATCGGCAGCGGCTTTACGAGCCAATCGGGCTGACCAGCATGGAAACACTTGTCGGCACGCCTTTGCGCTTCTTTCGCACGGATGCGCCGGGGCTTTTTGGATTGTTTTTGCGGTATTCCTTTTGCCCGCAATTTTTCTCCGGCATCGGGCGTTTTCACTTCTTTGGGCACACGCCAACGGCTGTTGAACGTTGCCGTATAGATACGTTGCAACTCCGTGCCTTTGTTGCACATGACCAGTACGGCGGGCGGTTCGCCGGCAATTTCGCCTTTTTCCCGCAGCTTGTCGAGCGTGTCTTTGGCCGCCTTGAAATGGGTAAAACGCCCGTAATTACGAGTACGGTCTTCGCTGAATATTTCAATCATACACTCAGGTTTGTTACATTAGTTTTTTGAGGAATTTCCAAGCCTGCGGGCTATACCTCCGGCACACGAAATTCTCTAACGATTCGGTGCGTTCATATCCGCAGTTATGGCATAAGTACCGCACGAATTTGTGCGTGATAAAGTACAGTTCCCCCGTTTCATGGCTTTTGCAGCGGTCGAAGTACGGGGAGATGCTGAGCGCAAAGTGGGCAGAAAAATTTTCTGCCACTTCGTTGAAAGCGATGAGTTTATACATGGCATGAAACAAAAAGGACAGCGCACATTTTCTGCACGCTGTCCAGCTTCGATTGTATAGGGTCGCTGTGCCGTTACGCTGCAATCGCTACATTTTCCGTGCTGTTTCTCGGTTTTCTGCCACGCCTGCGGGCAGGCTGTTCCGCCACCGTTTCGGCAGCGGTTACGGGTGTCGCACTTTCGGCGACAACTTGTTCGGCAGGCTGTTCGGTCTGCACCTCTTCGGGCTGGGCGATGTCTTTGGGCAGTTCCACACGGAAATTCAGTGCCTCCATGAGTGCTTTGGTGGCATTGTGGATATACTTCTTGCGGTCACGGGCAGAGCGTTCCAAGTCCTTTTTAGTCGGCATTAACCCGATTCACGCCCATACGCTCGCATCGAGGTCGAAGATTTTGACCGTAATGCCTGCGGAGGTGCGGATGATGAGCCGGTGCGGAGTTCCTGCACGGAGTTTCGAGCGGATACCGTCGTTCGATTCACGGAGCAGCGATTCTTTGGTCTTCACTTCCCAGAAAGTGGTTACCACGTTGCGCAGTACACGGAACAGCTCGTCCTGCGTTTTCACGGTCGCTTCGTAATCCGCACCGAAAAAGTGCATAGCCGTGTTTTTGCCGTCTTTGCCGGCATACTCGAAAATCACACCTGCGGCATTAACTGCCATGTTTGCGAATTGTTCTGCATTTAACTTGCTGATTGCCATAATGATAAAATTTAGTTGGTTTCTATGCGATAGTGCATATTGCGGGCACTGCGGAATCGAACCGCACGTTCTGCGGATGGCAAAACGGCACGACCTGTGCGTGCCCAAAAATCGCACGCTACCTTTCACCCGATAGCGTGCAGATTTCATCTCAATTTGCACCTCACTAAAACGCGCCCTATACTCGCTATTTCAGAAAAAAGCCTTATATTTGCATTGTTCACACGCAAAGACGATTTTCTGCTTCATGGCAAGCCCGACATACTCCAATTTCCGACGGGTGCTTCTTTGGCACGTCCCCCGTCTTTTCCAACGGGGCAGCTAACATTCGGGCGGTTGGCGGCTGGTGATTATGGGCATGACATTGGCAATGCTCTTTTCTCAAGCTCCGTGCGGATTGTTTTTCCCGCATGGCGATTTTTATCTCCGGCTGCACAAGGGCAGACTTATGGCATTATTTTATCGCTTCCCTTTTTCCATACGACTCTCGCCCTCCCAAATTCACGGGCTTTGCGTATGCGGACAAAATACACGTATTTCGACCGTTCCGACTTGCGGCATTGGTTTGCCGTTCCGCTCGGTGTGGTTATTTAACACCCTATTTAAGCGTTCCAAAACGCACGGACGAATTTTTGATTTTCCAAGCCTCAAAAATTAGGTTTCCCACAAAAAAGGCTCTTTGTTTCTCGCTGTTGCGGTTTTTGCTGTCTGTTTCTTAATTGATAGTTTTTTTCTGTTTTTACTATTTACAGACTTGTTGCGGTTGTGTCGCTTTTGAAAGTCTGTATATTTTTTGTTTCTGTTTTCCCCGTTTGTTTATCGGGGCTGTTTCCCTTTCGGGTTCAATTCAACAATAACACAAAGTTTTCAATCCTCCAAATAATTTTTTTCGCTTGAATCAAAAACGGCTCTAAAATGAGAGTGAACGCTCGCGCGCGAGGGCTATTTTTATTCGACTGAAAATCAATCTATTGCAGAAAAGAGAAAAAATTTTTCAAAAAAAATATAGGGTTCAACGTTCAAAAATGGACTGAAAGAAAAACTATATATATTGATAACCAATTATTTGCGAGTTAGAATCGACCTGAAAACAAGGGCAAAAAAATATTTTGCTTTCAATCCGAAAGAAACAAAGGTCTATTTATAGGCTTTTGGTTTCACTTTTCTACAAAGTGAAGGTATCAAAGTATTGAATAACAATATACTAATAATTTTTGAAAAGAACGGGGTGGGTACTACCCCCGGTGCGGATTCGATACGCGCCCTACGGCCTGATTTTCAAGTCCCGTTTTTGGCTACAACTTTTTTGTTCAAAGTTTGGCACAGTTTCAGGGGATTATTTGCTCAAAACAGAACTTGTTTCGCATATAAAGAACTTGCCATGCCATTTATAGAGTTTGCGAGAATCTGTCGGCGAATTCATCGCGCACTCACGTATTTTCCCGATGCTTATTATTTCTTGCTATGGATGACTCGGTTATGTCGTTGCAATTCGGACTATAAAATGTATTGAAATGAGGTTTTTGTGCGGCTTTTTGCATATATAGTCTTGTATAGAAATTTGTGTGTTAATATATTATCGTATTTTTTGTCGAAACTTTTATTTGGTTGCCCTAAAAAGAAAATTGATAAATTAAGCACACGTTTACCCGACAATCCGTATATTTGCCTAAAGTAAACCTATATATAATTTATAGATGCACTTACCGGATGAGTAAAAGCAAGTCGGCAATCCATGACTTCTTCCGATGTTACAGACCGGAGAACGAGACACATCAACTGGCCATCGCGCAGTTTTGTGCCCAGCGACGTTTCGTAGTTACCATCGATGCGGCACCAGACAAACGGTTGCCTGTAACATACGAACAGTTCCGTCGTTGGTTCGAAACGGATACTCCCCAGCGAGGCGATATTGTGACCCTTGTCGGGCGAGACATCTCCGGCATTGTAGAAACGGTCGGTGTAAATCAGACGGTGTGTCTTTACATCTCAATCAGTGGTGATGTGCTGAACACGACATGCGGATGCTTTGATTACACGTCATTGGAAGTGGCCGACAAGGATACGGTACTCCGCTTGCAACGAGCGCTTCATCGGGAAGGACTGGTATGGAACCGATGGCGGCACAAACTCAAATCCTGTGAAATTCCGAAAGAGAATATCCAGTACCAAATCAGCGTATTGGGCCGGAAAATCGGTTACGGTGTGTTTCGGGAAATCGATGCAAAAGGACGGATTGTCATGTACTGCATCCAGCCGGAATATGGTCCGGTACGTTATTCGTTGCGGGAAGTCGTCGGACCGAAAGCGGATTACCAGTTGGAACCCATCAATGTCAGTCAGCGCGAGGAACTGGCCAAGGAGTTGAAAAAAGCCGGCGTTCTTTGGAACGGGTTTTCTAAACGGATCGAGCCTGTCGGTTATCCGGTTTCGGAGGGGAAGGGTTATTATTACCTGAACGAGTTCTGGGAGGTATGCAAGACTATTGAGAATGGCAGATCCAAAGGGGCGAAATACTTCAATAGCGGCAATTACTCCCGGTATCGGGAACCGATGGAAGAAGTCCGAAAGTATCTTTTTAGCGAACTGGGTATCGGTGCTGTCTCCCGTTCTGAAGAGACCGTGTATTACTACCTGAAAGAGTTCTGGAAGGTCTGCAAGACGACGGATAAAGGACGGCGAAGAGATATAAAGCGAGCCAAAGCCGGTAATTATTCCACTGATGAGGAGAGCATGCAGCAACTTGCTTTACAGTTACAGGAAAAACGGAAAGAACAATTGGCACGTTATCCATTAAAGGGATAGCTGCTTCATGACTATCTTCCGCCCGATTGTCCTGTGACCGGATAAACGAATCCTTTCTGTATCGGTATTCTCTGTCTTCTTCTAAAGAAGAAGCAAGGTGGAGGGTATAAATAAAGCACTTCCGCTACGCTCCAGTGTTTATTTATACCCTTTAATGCTCACCCCTAAAGGGGTTCGCTATGTTTTTCTTTTAGTAGATAAAAACAGAAAAGTAAGATAGTAGTATAGTATATATATTACTGCATCTTACTTTTCTGTTTTATAGAGTTGAAAATAATGGCCAGTCAGCCTCCATCGGGACTTTTTCTATGTCCGTAGGTTTGCTCGAACTTCTCCCTGAAAACCTTTACCTCCTCTTTGGGCAAATAGCGGCGCACTTCGCCGCAAAGCCGGTCGTACTCCTCCACCCGGAGCGTATCGAGGTCTGCCATTTCAATCTCCACGTCCGGATGTAACCGCCGGAAATAGAATCCTACCGCTTGCGCATATTCGCCTTTGCAGGCCCGGCTGACCGTCTTGACGGATGTTCCGGTGATTTCGGCGCACGCCTGCATCGACTTGAATACGGCGACCAATATGCGCGTGTGGCCGAACAGCAGTACCTGTTTCGGATGTCTGAATGAACTGTTGCTTTTCCCTTTGTGTTTCATGCGGTTTTTATTTTGCTATGCGTTGCAGGATTTTGGTTATGAGCGGAATGTTTTCCACGTTGATCCACTCTTTTGCTACGTTCCACGTCAGCGATTTGCCGAAATCGAGGTTCTCTTCCGTAAGAACGTGATACGACAGGCGTCCTTCGGTCGGTTTGAGTTTCAGGTCATGCAGTTCGCACAGCCCGTTTTCCCAGAATATGCAGCCATGCTCCGCCTGAAGAGCCTGTACCATCGGTATCGGGAACGGTACGGCTCCGACCAGCATGCCGACAGCCCAAAATGTAATTCGCAGTCTTTCTTCGTATCCGGCCTCTATCAGTCGCCAGATGTCTTCCGGTGTGCCCAAACAAGGTGTCAGGCATTGTCTCCGGCAACGAGGACAGTCGCAGCTTACGGGATAACGTCCCGTTGCCCTTGAGATCTTGTCGGTCAGTTCCTTGCTCATGCTGTCTCTTCCGGTTGTTGTCCGGCATCCCTTCGGTTCCACAATTCGATTATTTTTCCCCGACCAAGTAGCGACCACCGCTTACGGGTACCGAATGCCCATCGTTTTTGGGTTTTCGGATTCGTCCAGTAGTATGGCACATCAATCTGCCATTCCCCGTATTCCGGCAGGACGGCCCATTGCTTTTTCTCGAACCGACAAATGCCGCTATCTTCCAGAAATCTACTCATGCGGCTGGCTGAAATACCAATTTCCCGGGCCAGTTGTGTGGGGGTGAAATAATCCACGCCTTCCGTCAGATGGCTGTACGGGTTTTCCACCCTGCGGCGCCCGGACGGCAGTTCAGTTTGTCTGGGCGGCTCTTTGCTCCATAGGTCGAGAATTTGATCGCGGCCGATTTTGCTCCATCGCTTCCGTGTTCCGGCAGCATAGCATTTTCCGGTGCGCAGGTTGTGCCAATAATACGGCATATCGATTTGCCAGCTTCTGTACGGCATGAACGCCACCCACTGGTTTTTCGAGAACTTGCAGATACCTTTTTCGGCAAGAAACTGATGTAACAGCCGGGGCGTCGTGTTCAGTTCCTGAGCAAGCCATGTCGTCGAATAAAAGTCTCGCCCCTCGATCAGGTTATCGTAAAACTCCACCTTGTAGGAATCGGCATCGATGCGTTCCTGTTGTAGGTGTATTTCTCGCCGCTGGGCGACGATCAACTGATGCGCCTCATCGAGATTTTGCGGCACGGGCAGATTCTCGGTCGTGCTCATGCCGCTTTCGGGTCGTGGTTCCAGCGTGGCATAGCCCCGTGTCATCAGTTCGTTGATTTTCGTGTTGCACCATTGCGAGAACTCCGGCGACAACTGTCGGGCGAACTCCATCGCCAGTTCTTCATCGATCCATGTGGCTCCGTTGTTACGGCCGCGCGTGGTAAATATCTGGCTGTCGAGGCTCTCCGAGATACCCTTCTCGACCAGATGCTGGCGATAGCGGACGAAATCCGCCTTGCGCAGAATCTCTGCCGGCAGGACACCGAAACTGCGTGCCATCTGCGTGGCATTGATCATCATCTTGTTGTTGGCGGCCCGGAAAGAGATCGGATGGTCCTGATAGTTGAACACCACGTCTTCCTGTGTCGCATGTTGCGTCGCTTTGGCAGACTGCATGGCCGCATCCTCCAGCAGTTCGTTGAGCCACGTTTCCACTTGGGCGCACTTCCTGGCTGCTATGGTGTTTTCGCGTCGCATAGGACGAATCAGCTTATAGACGTCGTAAGGGCTGATGGCCCACATCTCGCGTCCTTTTTTGCGGAACGGAATCTGAATACTGGAGGGTAACTGGCGGATAGCCGCCTTGTCAGTCAGCATCTCCTCGCGCCCCAAAACCTTGCAGAGGTCATGCAGATTCACCCATGCCACAGTCTTGTCTTCATTGAAAAGCACCCTTATCGGATACTCCTCGCATTGTATCGCACTACTTTTCATTTTGTATTACTTTTCATGTTTTTTTCTTCTAAATCACGTTGTTTGCAGAATTTACGGAACTCCTTTCGCCGCTCGTCATACGCCTGACGCTTGTGCGCTATTTCGCGTGTGGTGAAATAGCGTCGGCTCACACCGCACAAACGATCGTACTCCTGTAAGGTAAGGCTGTCCAAATCGGACAGCTCGATTTGCACATCGGGATGCGCGTGCCGGAAATAGAAGCCTCCGGTAGCCACATACTTTCCGGTACAGGAGAACGATATGCTTTGAAGGTTGATGCCGGAAAAATCCGCCGCGCTGTGCAGTGAGCGTACCACGGCGATAAGTACATACGCACCGTTGAAGACCAATAGCTGCTTCGACGGTAAAAATGGACCTTTCGTTTTCATAACTCATTGGTGTTTGGGATGGAAATCAGTTCTTCACGGGTAAATCTGTTCTGCGCCTGTATGAAGATGTAAGAATCGGAACACACGATGCCGTTCAGCATCATCTGCGACATGCTTTCCAGCAAGTAAGAACCGAATGCGGGATCGACACAGGTCAGGAACGGCAGTGCCAGCACCTCCTCCGCCAAAGAGTGCCCCGTGGCGGCATCGATGGCGAAGCGTTCGTCCGGCGGTATGCCGTACATCTTGCCCAGATGGTCTATCCACAAGGCGAATCCTGCGGTAAATTCAGCTATCTTTTCTTTCTCGTCCAACTTCATGGATTGCAGGAAGTGTGTCATGTCGAAATAAACTCGGGTATCGGTAGTGGTAAACAACAAATCCGGGAATTCGCCGAACCGGATTTTGAACCCGTAATGGTTTTCTATTGTTTTCATATTCCAAAATATTGAATTTTGAAGGCAAATATATACTTTTCGGCTCAAATTAGACTATAAATTTGACGATAAATTTTATCGTTAGTAATTCATTTATAATGTTTTATAGGTTGCATTTCGATGCAAAAACAGCCCAAAAAACTATAAGGAATCTACAGACTATTATGTATGGTAAACCGAACATATTGGAGCTACTTCGTCCGTATGGTCGGAAGAGGCCGGATAACCCATTTTTTCGGGATCGAACTATTCTTTTTGAAACCCGAAAAAAATGCAGGAAGAAGGAACTTTTAACCACGAACTGCTCGAAAGTATATTTCACACATCGAAAAAGACGATTCAGGAATACGTGCAGGAAATCGAACGGCACAACCGCTACCGTTCGGCGCGTTCGAACATGCTGCTGGGAGCCATTCTCGACGACCGGGCACGCCTGATTGACCTATACGATGCGTGCCTGCAACAGGATGCGCATATCCGCGCCGTCATCGAGACGCTCGAAAGCCAGATTCTCGGCGACCGCTACATGCTCGCCCGACTGAATGACAAGGGCAAGTACGTCAAGGACGTGAAAGAGAGCCAGAAGATACAGGGCTCGCAGTTCGATAAGATTATTCGGGGCATCATCGAGGCCAAACTGTACGGTTACACGCTGCTGGAAATCATGCCCGACATCGACCCTGACACGGGGCGGTTGAAAGAGGTGAACAGCATCGAACGTCGTAACGTCCTGCCTGAACAGGGCATTGTCGTCAAACGACAGGGGGTGTGGCTTCCGCACTGGGACATCCGCTCGGCCGCCTACCGGAAACGTTATGTGCTCATCAAGACGGGAGATCTCGGGCTTTTCTCGGCCACGACACCGTTGATTCTCGCCAAAAAGTTCACGGTCGCCAACTACGTCAATTTCAGTCACACCTACGGCCAGCCCATCATACATGGAAAGACCGTCAGTGAAAACAATATGGACCGCAAGCGTCTGGCGCAGGACATCTCCAATGCCGCCCAGAACAAGGTCATCGTAACGGGGCTGGAGGACGAGGTGGACATCAAGACCTTCACCATGTCCAACAGCGAAAAGATATATACCGGACTGATCCAGTTCGCCAACAAGGAGGTCTCGAACCTTATCCTCGGCTCCGAATCGATGGCCGGAGGCATGCAGTCGTATGTCGGTTCCACCAAAGCACATCAGGACATCTTCCGCGACCGTATCGAGGTGTACCGCCGCTACATCGAGAACGTGATGAACGAGCAGATCATCCCCCGGCTCGTGAAGATGGATTATATCCCTGCCGGACTGGAATTCAAGTATTCCAACCGCATCGACATGAACAACGAGGACCGCATCAAGCTCTACTCGCTCATCACCGACAAGTACGAGGTGGCGGCGGATGAAATCGAAAAAGAGTTCGGTATTGTCGTGGGTAAGCAACTCAATGTGATACCCGGCATGGGCGGCGGAGACGGTGCCGCAATCGGAGGAAACACGTCCGACCGGGGCATCATGTCGGATGAGGAGTACTACAAACGCTACGGTCATCCCCGTGGCGTAAAACAAACCGCCCCCAATCCGTAAGCCATGAGAATCACCCTCGAACAATTCTGCGAGCAGTGGGCGCCGAAAGGCAACGGCCGGTATCTGCCCAACAAGATGGAGTTCAATACCCATGACTTCGTGACAATGGCCGGCGAATACTCCAAGAGCCGGTTCCGCACCAGCTTTGCCGAAGGCGGCCTTTACGGCAGCGGCAAGCCGTGGCCAAAGCGCAAATCCCGCTGGGGCCGACGCTTCACCCATCCCGTGATGAACGACACCGGAACCTTGTCTCGCTCTATCATCGGGGAAGCCGAGCGTATGGACCATACCAACATCACCCAGCGCGGCTACGGTGACCGGAAGAAGATTTTTCGCCGGGGAGCCCGTTATGCCATTCGGACCAAGGCGCGCAATTTCAAGCAGCCGGGAAAACGCGGAGCTTCCAAGAGCTATGCTGCCGTCCACAATACCGATCCGGCGTTGGGACTCTACACAGTCAACCAATATAGCAGCCGCCGGCCTGAACACCGGCAGTTCATTGGCATCAGTCCGAAACTGAACCATACCGTCAACCAATTGTTTATCCCCATCCTGTTCCGGGGATTTCCTTTTCCTACCCCATGATTAAAGACAAGAAACCATATAATCTACCCGTAAACGGTTCCGCTCCGAAAGCGGAACAACCTGCGGTCGTCGTGCCAGAACTGGTATCGGAGAATCCGTTCGTGAACATGTATCAGGCCGTCCGCCGGGCCATCCTCACACTGCGGGAGCACCCGGAAGACCCGCAAAGTCCGCCGTTTTTCAAGACCATCATGATAGACACGGGGCAGTTCTCCCGAATCGTGCGCAGCGAGAATCTGGAAATGGAAATCGCCTTTCCTGCCATCTTCATCCGCTTTGTGAACGTGCGTTACCTCGTGCAGCAGCAACGTATCGGCGAGGGCCGCGCCACCATGCGCATCCGCTTCATCCTCAATACGCTCAATCACACCGATCCGGAGCGGGAATGCGACCCGTTCATCGTTTTTCAGCGGTTGAATGTCGCCATTCAGGATGCCAAAAGCCATGAGCCGGCACTCACGGAGCGGTGCAACCTCCTTTACTTCGACATGCCCATGACGACCAACATGTTACAAGCCTATTGGGTGGACTACGAAGTCTGGTTCCGAGAATCCTCCGCATGGAAATACCGAAACTGGGTCGAACGCTATTTGGTCATGCCGCCATTCACGCAACATGCCGATGCTCCGCAGCACGACACGGCAGGACACGGACGTCATACCGAACCGGTTTACGAAAAGGTTACGGGATTCCAACCCTCGGTCGATGTGCCGGGCCTGCCGGAGGAGGACGAAAAAGAACCCGAAGAGAAAAAGCCTGCCGACAATGTCCTCAATGGCTCCGAAAGAGGATTATAAACCATTTCATGCGAGCGAAGCTATTCTTACCTAAAGGAAAAGATGAACACGGAAACTTTTGAACATATCGTCTGTCAGTCGGGCGCGGGGCATCCGGCTTCCATCCGCTTCTTCGGCCGCATTACGGAAGAGAGTGCAGGGCGTTTCAGCGAGGCGTTCGACTTTTTGGAGAACATCGTGCGTGCGTCCCTCATCCGGGTGCTCATCAACTCGGAGGGCGGTTCGGTACTGCACGGCATGACGGTCTATACCGCCATACAAAACGCATCGGTGCCTACCGAATGCGTCATCGAAGGTATGGCCGCCTCGATGGGCTCCGTTATCTGGGCTGCCGGAGACAAGTCGTTGATGCGTGATTATGGCATTCTGATGATCCACAACCCGTTTCTACCCGACGAGGACGATGGGAAACAATCCGAACTGGTCAAAGCCTTCACGACGCAGATCGAGACCATCTACCGCAAGCGGTTCGGGCTCAGCCGCGAGAAAGTCCGCGCCATCATGGACGGGGATGTCGGGCAGGACGGAACATTCTTCGATGCTGCGGCAGCCGTGAAGGCGGGTATCATTCCCGAAAGCCATGTGCTTAGGACCAGCAAGCAGCTCCGGGACAAGGTGCGGGCCGACCTGTCGGGCATTACGGACGCGGCGGCCATACAGGCGGTCATGAATCGCATCACACCGCCCGAGGATGAAAATCACCCGTCGGACGAGAAAACCACTATTCTTAATACGAAACTTAATCACACACCCATGAACGAAGAGAAAACTTTATCCCCGGAATACAGTGCGGTGGTCGCTTCGCTCGGCATGCAGGAGAAAAACGAGGTCAAGGACGTGCTCTCCCGCATCACGGAGCTGACCGGTGTGGAAGCTCGGCTGGCCGAGGTAAATAAGGCCCTGAGCGATGCCAAGACCGTCATTGCCGGCAAAGATGCCGCCATTGGCAATCTTCAAAAAGACCTCGACAGTGTAACAGCCCGTTTACAGGTCTATGAACAGAAAGAAGCCGAGGCCAAAGCAAGTGCTATCGATGCCTTCTTGCAGAAAGCCGTGAACGAAGGCAAAATCGAGGCGGACGCAGTGCCCGGCTGGAAAGAGATGGCCGCCACGAACTTCCAGTTGGTGCAAGACACCATCGGCTCCATTCCTGCCCGCGAGAAAATCAGCGAGCAGATCGCCGCCGACCCAGACAATGCCAGAGCGGCTGCCGATGCACTGAAAACTGCCGGCGAGAAAATGGCCGAACAGGTCGAAGCCGTCGTAGGCAAGGACTTCGCCTTCAAGAAGCTGCAATAGTCCCGTCCGGCGGGAGACGTACTATCCCGCCACATTGATAAATATAAACTGATTTGCCGGAAGTGGTTTACCGCTTTGAGTCGATGCTCCCTGTTCGCGGCCGAGATTCTAACTCAGAAAATCACTAACACAATGGCAGATACAGTAACTTTCTTACAGAACGGCTATGCCGGAGAGGTGTTGGAGGACCTGCTCACCTATACGGCGCAGGGCAACGACACCTACCGTGAGGGGCTGATACACATCAAGTCCGGTATCCAGCACAAGTACACCTTGCCGGCCATCCGGTTGGGGGACATCATTCAGGACAACGTGCCCACGCCCCAGAGTTCGCACGGGGCCAAAGGTGAGAACGGCGAGAACGAGTACCAATTCACGGAGCGTCATCTCGAACCCGCCGAGTTCATGGTTTACCTCGAATTCAACCCGCGCGACTTCGAGGCGTACTGGAAATTCGCCCAGCCGACGGGCAACCTCGTCTTCCGCGAGCTCGACCCCAAGTTGCAGGCCACGATGCTGCGCCTGCTGATGGACAAGAAAAACGAGTTCATCGGCAATGCCATCTGGACTTCGGCCAAAGGCGGTGCGGCCGCCGCAGGCATCACGGCTCCCGCCGGTGCCGTGCAGATCGGAGCCGGCAAGGAGAAATACTTCGACGGGGTCATCAAGCGTATCATCGACAACGTGAACGCTACCGATGCCCAGACTGTCGCAGGCGGTCAGTGCATCGTTTCCGGTACGACCGAACTTAAGGACGGCGCTGCGGTCGAGGCGGCTCTCTACTCAATGTGGAAGAAATGCCCCAAGCAGATCCGTAAGCGTTCGGGCCTGAGCATCGTCATGGGCTGGGAGGCGTGGGACGCCTACGACCAGTACATCACCGACAAGATGGTGAAATACTCCGAGAATAGCGAGGTGAACCGCTACCGATTCAAGGGCAAGCGTATCATTCCGATTACGGGCGTACCGGAGCACACCATCGTTATGGGCAACTTCACCTCTGGCATGGACTCCAACCTGTGGATGGGTGTCGATTACGCCAACGACACCGAGGTGCTCAAGGTGGACCGTCTGCAATCCAACTCGGAGCTCTTCTTCTTCCAAATGCGCATGAAGATGGACGTGAACATCGTCAAGCCGGCCGAGATCGTCGTTCATACGGCCTACACCAAGACGGCATAACCCTTTACCGAATCACCGAATAATAACCGTGCGGGGGATGGACACCATGCTCCATCCCCCCCTTCTTCATACTGAAATACCTATGGCAAAGACTCAAACGACAATACCCGAAACGGATGATATCCGGCAGGATGCGACAGATACCACACCACCGGCTGCGACTGGGGATAAAGACACGGCAACCGAGAAATCCCCGAAGAAAGAACCTGCACAGAAAGCGGCGACCGAGATTCCGGCTGCGGCGTTGGCCATCCTCGGAAAGTTCCCCGACTACAAGGAACTTTACATCGATGCCGACGGCAGCATGTATACGCCCCAGACCGCTCCGGCCATTCGAGGCAAGGCCATCCTCTACAAGAACCCCTATTACAAATCATAACATGCAGGCAATATGGCATTAGGCAATGTAATCATAAAGGATGTGGACGGCAACCTGCCGTATGCCGCATCGGCAAGCAACGAGAAAATCACAGGCCTGCTGTTCGACGTATCGGGACAGCCCGAGCTCTTCACATCGGGCTACGGAAAGAGCAACGAGGCGAACGTGGCTTTGGGCGATGTCATCTGTATTACCAGCCGCAAATCCTCCATACAGGACTTCGGCATCAAAGAGCGTGTCGCATGCGATCCGGACGAAGAGACGAACGAAAACTTCCTGTTCGGCATTCCTGCCTATCACATCCGCGAGTTCTTCCGCATGAGCGGCAACATCGACGGGCCGGGCCGGTTGTACGTCATGTTCGCGGACTGCTCCGAGAACTGGGACGCTCTCGACGTGATGCAGCGTGCCGCAGACGGGCTCATCTCGCAGGTGGGCATCTGGACCGAGCAGCCGCTGTGGAAACTCAACGGCGAGCAGGAGAAATACAACCTGAACCTTGTCAAAGGTATCAACGACAAGGCGGTGGCCTTAGCAGAGCTGAACCAGCCCCTGTCAGTGGTGCTGTGTGCCAACCCTGCGAGCACGGGCGGCGACACGGAAGAGGCGAAGATCATCGACCTGAACCGCATTCCGTCGGCCATCTGCGAATCGTCTCGCACCAGCGTCATCTTCGGCCAAGCCCGAAACGACCAGAACGCGATGATTCAGTACCGCAACCCGAACCATACGCCGGTCGGTTTTCTGGGTGCAGTCATGGGTGCTCTTGCCAAGGCAAGCGTTCACGAATCCATTGCGTGGGTGCGTCAGTTCAACCTCTTTACCGACGACTTCCAGCAGATCGAGCTCGGGTTCGGCGACCTCACGCTCGATGCAGAAGATGAGTTCGTATCGACCAACCTGTACGAATCCCTCTCGCCGGTGCTGCTGGACGAGCTGGATGACAAGGGATACATTTTTCCCATCAAGTATTCGGGTCGGGAGAACGGCATCTACATCTCCAAAGACCAGACTTGTTCGAACGGAGACTATCGCACCATCGCCCGCAACCGCACCATCAACAAGAGTCGCCGTGCCGTGCGTGAAGCCTTGCTTCCGTACTTGCACAGTCCTCTGATGGTGAACCCTGCGACGGGCTTTCTCGCACCATCGAAAATCACGGCCTTCAAGACCCTGATCGGCGACATACTGGCCAAGATGCAGACGGCACAAGAAATCAGCGGCTATGCCGTGACCATCGACCCCAACCAGAACGTACTGGTGGACGACACGTTGCGCATCAGCTATGTCATCGTACCCGTCGGCGTGGCCGTGAAAATCTATGTCGAGGAAGGCTTATCACTAACCGCTAAATAGATATAAACATGGCAATCATAAACAATGTCGCATATTCCTGGTCGATGATTACCTTGGCCAGTACGGCTCTGGGAATCGAGGAAGGCTCCACCGTGCTCGAAGGAGTTTCGGGCATCAAATGGAGCAAGAAACGCAAAATCGAGCCCAACTACGGTCTGGGCGGGAAACCGGTCAGCCGGGGTTTCGGAAACATCTCCTACACGGCGAGCATCACGATGGACTATGCCACGCAGCAGACCTTGCGCTCGACCTACGGCAGCCTGATGGACATCGGAGAGTTCGACCTGATCATATCGTTTGCTAACCCGATGGCCAGCGACGACTGGACGACGACCACCGTAACACTGAAAGGCTGTATCTTCAGCGAGGACGGCATGGAGAGCCAGCAGGACGACACCAATATCACACACGAATTCGACCTCAATCCGTTCGATATCCAAATCGGAGACGGGGATACTATTTAGGAGGTTATGGATGTAACGTTCGAAGGAAAATCCTCGACAGGGAAAAACGAATGGCTCACACCGCCACATATTCTGCGGCGGTTGGGACCGTTCGATTTGGACCCTTGTGCTCCCGTGAACCGACCGTGGAATACGGCGGCACACCATTATACCATCGAAGATGACGGGCTCAAACAGCAATGGTTCGGGCGCGTGTTCTGCAATCCTCCGTATGATACGGCACTCATCGTACAGTTTATCAGGCGTTGCGTGGAACACCGCAATGCCGTTGCGTTGACTTTTGCGCGAACAGACACAAGGTTATTTCACGAGCTGGTGTTTCCAAATGCGGATTCCATTCTATTTATCAAAGGACGGCTGAGTTTCTATCATGTGACAGGTCAGCAAGGCGGTATGGCAGGTGCTCCATCCTGCCTGATTGCTTTCGACAAAGAAAATACCACAGTGCTGGACCACTGCGGTATCGAAGGTAAATTAGTGAAAGTCTAATCATATCGCCGCTGTATGCGGGAATTTTGCACACAACGGCGATATTTTTCGATTTTAGCCATTATATTATAGTTACTGCATTTCTTCGCGCAACTCATTTAATGCCTTTATGAATTTATCCAGTCCTTCTTTATCCAATACAATGCCACTCCAACTTTGTTCATCAGAAGATGTTCCTACATAAATTTGGACATTGTTTTCTCCATTCAAATAGCATTCGAGTTCTTGGCCTTCACTATCTACTAAAACAGTTTTTACAATCATAATTCGTTATTTTTATTTTTCACAAAGATAGCGATAAAAAGCTCTAACAATACTTTTTTAGCATAAAATAGCAATCTCTCACTTTGTGAGGAATGTACAAACTCACCGCAAATTTTCAAAAGTGCGGTAAGTTTGTACGACATAATTTCTTTCGAGGATCGTAAATTCAAAAACATTGTATCATTATCACATGTTGTGATAATGATACAAATTTATTTATAATAAATTGATTGTTAGTCGATTGATTCCGTGTTGGTAGTTATATGTATTTGTTCAACTCTTCGACAAGAAGATGTACTGTTGTGGATGATTCAGCCTGTGCCGGCGGGACGTTCTCCATTTGGCACATGATGGCTTTGGCATTCCGGATGGCTTGGTCTTGTTTGTCTGCAAGCACACGAAATAGCTGACTTGCGAATCCGGCTTCCTTGCTGTATGCCACCCCCAGCAACCCACTCAGCTTCTCGGCGTACAGGTTTCGGTGCATCGGCCCTTGAAACAGGTTATAGTGCAACAGGAACCAATATTCAAATGCCTGATTGCTATATGCTACCTTCATACCGCCAGTTTGAGCCAATGCTATTGCACGATTGAAATCGTTATCTGGAAAATCATCCTTGTCGAATACTACCCAGCATTGGTCATAGTCCCGGCCTTTCTTCCGTTCTTCTTCCCTTATCCGAAGAGCTTTCTGTACAAGGCCGACCGTATTGATGCCTTGTCCGACAGCCTTAATGTTGGCTGATGTCAGACGGAAAGCATTGAAGTAGTCGGGCTCGGTATTCACGCCCTCGCATACGATCAGAAAGGTTTGCTTGACCTCTCGGACAAAACTTACCCGTCGAAGATTCCGGGCTGCTCGTGGGTCTCGTTTATTCATCCGCGCCATCTTCCGTCTCTTCTTTCTGGTCAAACAAACGCTCGAATTGGCCGACGATGGGCACACCTCCATATTTCCCCATGAGATACTCTTTCTCGAAAGGCGCGCTGTTGCGTACTTTGTACTCTGCCAGCGAGTACAACTCCGACGCTCCCAGCGAATCTTTTTGAGTAAACCACACCTGATCCCTGCGGAACAGATTTGCGTTCAGCAGGTTCGTGTCATGCGTCGTAAAAATCAACTGTGCATTCTTGGAGTTCGTCAGTCGGGAGTTGAAGAGCGCAATGATTTTACAGGTCAGCAGCGGGTGCATCTTCGAGTCGAACTCGTCGATGACCAGTCGTTTGCCGTGATCCAACGCATCGATAATCGGATAGGCCAATGAAAAATACTTGATCGTACCTTCCGACTCATTTTTCCGGAACGGAAAAGTGACCATTTTCGTGGCCTTTCCCGTCTCATCATACTGCTGGTGCGAACTGATGACCGTATTATCCACTTTGCGGATGTCGTCTATTCCGAAATCGGCAAACTGGGCAAACTCGACAATACGCTGCTTCATCTCGGGATTATCGATTTGCCGGGTTGCCATTTCCCATATACGTTCATCGCTGCTGCCCAGCACGATGGTGGTATTGGCCAGCCAGTCCATGATTTCCACTGAAACGGTTTCATTGAATTGCGCGGCTACGGACAACAGCAGTGCATTGTCGCGCACCATCTTTTTAGCAACCACCTCTTTCCCGACGGCAAATTTCGGATGCAATTCATACTCATCCAGATTGCGCAGGAACAATTCGACTTCCTTGGCTTTTTTCTTATTGCTCTTTTGGTAAAGCCATTCTCTGTAAACCTGTTTTTCATCCACTTCGAAACCGTACCGATACTGAGACTGTTCATCCGCAAAGACGGCTTCGAAATAGCTGGGTTCATTCTCCGTACTGCGATTGAGACGAAAACTTTCCACCTGTTGTATGCGCTCGCCTGACTGCACGCCTTTGGACGAATTGATGACAAACCACTTGAAGAAATCGAGTGCCTTTATCAGATTGGACTTTCCGCTGGCATTGGCTCCGTACACAACGGCACTTTTCAGCAAAGAAAGATTTGTTCCTGCCAGTTCAAAAACGATGTCCTCCGATGAGGTTTGCTTTTCCTTCAAAGCCGAAGCCGCCAACGAAAGTGTCGCAGCCTCCTTGAATGAAAGGAAATTTTCAACTGTGAACTGAATAATCATATAATATCGTCGTTATATGTAGATTTTCTGCAAATATAAGCAATATCTTTCCAACTTCTGCATTTTATCGAAATATTTTCCCGATTTACACCCGTTAAAGCGATAAAGCCGCTATTCCTTTTTGTAACCAAATATCACGCAGAAATGGAAGATAAGAATCTTACGCTGGAACAGGAAGTTCAGATCAAAGAAAAAGCGGCCGCGCTGAAAGCCGAGAAAAAGGTGCGCAAAGTCTATCCGATGGTCGTGTTCGGCGATACGGACTGCGACGAGAAGGAGTTCTACGTCGCCTACATGGGTGAACCGACTTTCCCGCAGTTCTCGAAGTTCATGGCGGCATCGAAAAAGGACGAGGTAAACGCCATGCGTCAGCTCGCCCGCGACTGCTTCCTCGACGGCGACAAGGAGCTGGTGGACAACGAGTCGCTGTTCCTCTTCGGCCTGATGTCGCAACTCTCGGAGATCATCACCACCCGCCAGAGCCTGCTGGTAAACTGATAGACACCTGGGCGGTACGTGACGACCAACGGATTCGTCAACGGTTGATTTATATCCGCCACTACTTTCCGGGTGTCGATCTCGATGCCATTACAGACGAGGAGTTCGCCATGCTGTCCGAAGAAGCCTTATGGCTTCACCAGCAAGTACTCGTATCCCGGCTGACCTTGCAACAGCCTGCCGTCTGATCCGTTTGCCGGAGCCCCGCAGCCCTTACGTCTGCGGGGCTTTCGTTTTCAGTCCCCGGCAACCGAAAAGGGCTATTCTTTCAACGGATGTAAACACGTTAATTTCATGGCTCAAGCGCAGAACTACGAAGTATATTACGAGATAAAGGTCAATGCCACGGAAGGAACCGAGCAGGTCACCGCCTTTGCCAATGCCGTCGAGAAACTGAGCAAGGGTCGGGTAAACTTTGCACCGGTCGTCACCAACATCAACGAGATGATGCAGGCCGTGGAGAAGACCTTCCGGGGGAAGAACGGCAAGAAGAAAGATTTCAACTTCGATTTGGAAATCCGGACCGGCGAGACGGAGAAACGGCTGGAAGGCGTCAAGAACCTGCTGACCGAAATCAAAGAGCTGACGCAGGGCATCAAGCTGACCATCAATCCCGGCGAGAAAATCGACGGCCGTGCGCTCCGCAACCAGACCAATAAACTGGTTGGAAAAAAGAAACTGGAGGAACAACAGGCGGAAGCGAAAAAGAACGCCGCCTCTGCCGTCAAGAGCGTCATGGACACCCAGCGGACGGTCACCCGTTCCATCGGCAAAATCAATTCGGCCCTCGCTCATCTGGAAAAAGGGCGTGAGGTAAACATCAAAACCGATGCGGCCCGGGCACGTTTGCAGGAGATTCTTACGCTTTTAGGCAATATCCGGGGTGCCGCTACCATGACGCTGCATTTGAACACAGCAGCTCCCGCAACCTCCGTTCCTGTCGGTTCCGTCGTGCGACCTCCGTATGCTCCGGTCGCAGCGGCCGTACTTTCCGACAAAGAGCAGGCCGGCTTGAACAAGCGACTTTATGCTGATGAGGCCATGAGCCGTCAGCGCATGCAGCAGGCCAAAGAAAAAGCGGCCTTGCAGGTGGAAACCTTTCGCCAGATGTCGGAGATCCGTGCCGCCGAGCGTGCCGCACGCCAGCGGGACAGCGAACGTGTGCGTGCCGACCGGGAGGTACGCAGGATAGCCGAGCGTACCCGCCGTGAGGAACTCAATGCGGAAAAACGTCGCCGTCAGGCCGAGGAGACCCAGCGGCGGCGTAACGCAGCCCGTGCGGTGACTTCCATGCGCCGTCAGGCGACATTCGAGGATTCCGTGTACGGCAGCAAACGCCGTGCGGCCATCAACCGTATCCAGTATTCCAAGGCTCCGTCATGGCGGAACCTCCCGATGGCCGGTATGCTCAACGCCTACATGGCCTACAATTTTCTGCGCACGCAGTTCACGGAGGCCGTCGAGTATTCCAACATCATGCAGTCGGCACACTCGATTCTTCGGGTTGCCGATTCCGACCTGGCAACCTTCGAGGGGCGTTTCGACCGGATGGCCCGGTACGTGCGCCGCATCGGTGTCGAAACCAAGTTCACGGCCATCGAAGTGGCGGGTGCGGTGAAATTCCTCAGCATGGCCGGTATGGGCATCGAGACCATCAACGAATCGATCCGCCCGATTACGAACCTTGCGCTCATCGGGGACAACGACATCTCGCAAATCGCCGACCTTGCCACCAACATCCAGACCGGCTACAACATCAAGAACACCAGCATGGGTTCGGTGGCCGACATTCTGGCCTCTACCGTCTCGCGCTCCAATGTGAACATCATCGAGATGGCCGAATCCTTCAAGATGGCGGCCGGTTACCTGCGTCTGTCGGGAGTCGATTTCACGGAGGCGTCCGCCGCCATCGGTGTCCTCGGCAACATGGGTATCAAGGGCACAATGGCCGGTACGGCCCTGCGAGCCATGTCCACCCGTTTCGCCAAGCCCACCAAAGAGGCGCGGGAGGCGTTGGACCGTCTGGGTGTAAAGTTCACGCACATGGAAGACATCTACGGCAAACAGGTGGAAAAACTGCGTCCGCTGGCCGACATCTTCGAGGACCTGAACAAGAAAGGGGCGACGATGGCCGACATGCAGACCATCTTCGGCAAGATCGGAGGCAATGCCGCGATGATGTTCGTCAGCAACTACGCACAGCTCCGCACGCTCGCATCGCAGAACCGCGCCTCGCAGGGCATCTCTTCCGAACTGGCACAGGTAAAGCAGGACACGACCAAAGGCTTGTGGTACCAGATGACCTCCCAGCTCACGGAATCCTTCATGCGGGGATACGAATTGATCGAGCCGGTCATCCGCAGTACGTTGAAAGACTTCCTCTCCAAATTCAATTCCCGAGAGTTCGCCCGAGGACTCGCATCCATCGGGCAGGGTGTCATGAGCCTGCTCTCCGTGCTGGGCAACTTCGCTTCGTGGATGACCCGTAACTTTTACTGGATCGAGCCGGTTCTGTTCACGGGTTTTGTCGCCACGCGGCTGTTCAAACTCGCCGGTGCCCTGACCAATGTCGGCGTCGCGGTCGGCTTTATCGGCAAACAGGCCGCCGGTAACTCCATCGCCGAACTGGTTTCCGGTCTGACCGGCTTGACCGGTGCCCGAGGTATTAAAGCTCTCTCCTTTGCCAACAAACGGACCCTTGTCACCGCCTTGCAGGCAGCCGGAGTCAGCGGAAAGGGCGCGATGGGGCGTGCTTTGCTGCAAGGTGGCGCCGGTTCTTTTGCCGCCCGAGCCGGATTCTCTTCGCTGTTCGCCTCGCAAGTCGCTACGGGCGGCGGGTTGGTCGGTGCCGCCGGTTCCCTGAGTGCCATCGGCACGACCGCCGTTGCCGCTACGGCCGGTATCGCCGCATTGGTGGGAGCGTTGGGCTGGGTCGCCTACAAGACATGGCAGATCAAGAAAGCCAAGGATGCCGTGTTGGAAGACATTACCGCCAACGAGAAATACCGCTATCCGGTCATCGAAGACCTGTATGCGGCCTTGCACAAAACCTACCAGCAGGCCATCGACACCAAAAAGGCGGTAGACGACCTGACTACCGGCAAGACCATCGAGGAAAGCAGCGGACACAAAATCGGAGCCTTTACCAAAAACTGGTGGTCCGGTTGGGCTGGGAGTTTCGCTGTCGGTGCATCGGAAGGAATGATTACGATCAACGACGTGTACAGTCCCGAAGATGCCCGGCAGGACGACAGCCGCGAGGCCATTACAGCCATTGCCCGCCGTGACAGCCAATCGCGTCTGAACGCCGCCTACGCCGAGTTCGGCAAGATGTCCGACCCATTGGAGGTCCGTGCCTTTATCGGGAACATCGCCCTGAAATACGGCCAGCAGGCGGTAACGGCGGCCGAAGCCGCAAACAAACTCGGTCTGGACAAACCTTACTGGTCTGAGTATAACGGCAAGATTGTCTATACCCGTGCGCTCGGCAACCTGCCGGAAATAGCGGCCGCCTATACACCCACTTATGCCGCCTACCAGAACAGCACCACCGTGAAACACATTACCACGGCGGCACAAGGTTATCTCGCTGCCATCGAGAGCATGGCAGGTGCCCGTGCCTTGATCGAGAAGTCGGGATTCGACTATGGCGAGCTGGCCCGTGGCGGCTTTACGCAGAACAAAGACGGGCAGTGGGTACAGAAGGCTTTGAACGCACAAGCTACCGACAAGGAGCGTCAGGAGATGCTGGCCGGTCGGCAGCGCGTGCACCATCTGTTGGTAAACCTTTCCGGCACTCTGCGTCAGGTGTTCGGCGGTTCTGCGGAGGCTGCGGAGAACATCCTCCGCAAAGCGGGCTTCTCGGCTGCGCTCTACGCCAACGAGCCAGACTCGAACGACACCTCACCGTTCAACGCCAACCGCATCACGAACATAGGAGACGATGACGGTGGCGCGGGCGGCAACTACTCCGGTACGGGGCGGTTATCTTCGGCGGCTCCCAAGCAGGTCATCGTCAACATCACCAACCTGATGAGCGTGGAAACCATCGACCTGCTCAAATCGCCCGAAGGCCAGACCGCAGAAATCCAACACTTCAAGGAACAAATGGCGCAGGCTCTTATCGACGTGGTGCATGACTTCGATGCCTCGTGGAACGGTTGATTAACGAAAAGACAACGACATGAAGAACCTATTTTCAAACAGACTACTCAACATAGGAGCCTCGACGCTTCTGAGCGGCGGCATCCTCTCGCATGGCGGACTGGGCGGCTACATCAGCGATGCCGCCCGCCGCGCCATCGGTCTGGGACTCGCGGAGTTTCAGGACGGTGCCGTGCACTACTTCTCCAAGAACAGCGACATCCTGAAACGTGCCGTCATCCAGTTCACCTGCCAGACAGCTTACGGCATGCTCCGCTCTTATCCCCGCTATATCAAATACTGGGAACAAAAAGAGCGGGACAAATACCTCGAAACCCAGTCGCAGAGTGCCATCGTCAACAAATCGGGACAATACTACCAGCTCATCAAGGAGCAGCAGGCTGTCGCCGAGAAGAAGAACTACACAGACACCATCGTGGGCCGCACGGTGGCGGACTACATCGAGCTGAAAATCAGCGGTGAGGGAACCTACTACGACAAAGAAAGCGGCAAAGTCGAGCCCAACAGCAAATACGGGTTGGTTACCTTCGTCGATTTGGGTCCGCAGGTACAGCTCTCCTCGAAGAACAACATCGTGCTGACCACGGTGCAGGGCCGCGACTACACTCGCAAGGAGTTCATCTCGGGCGGAGATCTGGAATTTACCGTAAACGGTCGGATAACCAGCAAATATCCCGACGTGTACCCGGAGGCCGAGCTGTCGAAGTTCCTGAAAATCGTCCAGTACAAAGGCGTCATCGACTGCGACAACACCATCTTGCGGCAGTTGAAGATTTCACAGCTCATCGTGCTGGGCTACTCGCTACCGCCTGCCGAGTACCGCAACATCCAGCCCTACACACTGCAATGCGTGGCCGTCGAGCCGTCCGAGGCGGTAGAGCTGATTTCCAAAGACGCCGAGGTGGTGGACGAAGCTATCGAGCATACGAACAAATGGATCAAATGGGTACGGTTCGGCACCGACGTCATCGACCCCACCTCCATACTAAAACTGAACAACCTATGGCTGTAGCACCGCTCGATGTACTATGCTGCCGGATTACCGTCGGCGATCCCGACCCGGGGAATCCGATGGCGATACAAAACCCCATTACGCTCACGGAGGTACAGGAGGTCGAAATCGTCGAAACCTACAAGAAGCTCATCGGCACGGCAACCATCCGCTTTCCCAAAGGGACCGTTTTCCGTTCCACCATCGTCGGCACGGCCACCCTCGAAGGCAAGGATGCCAGCCGGATAACCACCGAGGTCATGCAGGACGGCGTGGTCATCGAGAAACGTTCCAGTTACTCAGCAATGGACGCCACGACCTTCAAAATCGGGCAACGGGTGCGCATCCGCCTGGGGTATAACGGGATGTTGCGCACGATGTTCGACGGATACATCACCGGCTATAACACAGAGAGCAGCTTCGAGCTGAAATGCGAAAATATGGCCTACAAGCTCAAACTGAAACAGGCGCCCAAGTTCGAGACGCCGGCATCGGGCACGAGCGTGAACGACGTGATGGAAGGCAAATACAACCTTCTGAAAGATACCGGATTCAAACTGCACTCCGAGACCAAACGGTTCGACATCCAGATCGGAAAAATCAAAATCACCGACAATTTCACTGTGGCCGACATCCTCTCAGCATGGAGCCGTTACCGCATCTACTGCTTTCTGAAATACGACGAGAACAGTCCCGATCAGATGCCTGTCATCGCCATCGGTCGCCCGTATTCATCGGCCAAGAGCCAGCCCCGGTTTCCGGAAGACACGTCGTCCGGCCCTTTCCGCATACGCTTCGACACGCACGTGGCATCGTCGGACTTGAAAGTGCTCAAAACCGACCCGAAATTCCTTGCCGTACAGGCCAAGGCATTGGGTTCGGACGAGAAAATCTTCGAGGTAACGGTGCGCCTGAACCCCAACTATGACCCGAACACCCCCGGCAGCAAAGAGTTTCAGACCGTGAACGCTACGCAAATCAGCAAAAAGACGCACAAGGTCACGGGCAACACCACGGCCAGCGGTGCACAGACCCGCACGAAAGCCGACCTCTCGACATACACCATCGTGCCCTACATGTCGCCGAACATGAAAATCAACTCCGACAAGCTCGTAGAGGAAGCCATCGAATACTTCCGCAGCTACAACCTGAACGGCATCAGCGGTTCGGTGACGCTCTTCGGGGATTTCGGGTTATATCCGGCTTGCCAGGTGGAGCTCGTCGATGACCGGAACCCTGCCAAGAACGGCACTTACATCGTCGAGGAGGTTACGACCACCTTCGGAACGGGAGGCTACCGGCAGAAAATCACGATACCGCATAAAATCAAAGGAACAAAAACGACGTATGGAAACAACTCTTAAAGATGATTTTACCAATGAACATTTTTCTTATCCAATCCCAGCGGTGAACTTACGACTGTGAATACACAAGGAGTTCCCAACCACGGTGTATCGAAACATTCGGATTTCGCTATGGGTGATTCACTACACATCATACCATAGAGTGGACAACATCGAAAGGATGAATTACCTAATAAAAATTTATACATTGCCTCCAAAGCGATCAATTCAAGAACATCCATCGAATCATCGCCTTCAACTATATCTTCAGCACGTTTCGTTGCTGTTGCCGGGTTATGATGTCCACAACTATGAGTTTGAATATAAGGGATGCCTAACCAACTAATGATAGCATTTAAGTTTTCTATCGAAATGCAATCTGTTTTTTCTTCATATAGAACTGTCAATAGAGGAAGCATCCCATTAGATAAGCGCACTCGTTCCAGAACCGTCTTAATATAATCTAACGGAGCTATCAGGTTCCGGTCCAACATTTCCAAAAAGTCATTGACCTTTTCATCAAAAAAATCGGGAATAGGAATGTTTTTCTTTTGTGGTGTTGTAATTGTAGACTGATTGATATAGTCAGAAAATAGTTGCATACCATCGGCAATCTTTTCTTTTTCAGCTTTTGCCAATAGCATAATTAGAGTTTCTCCTGGGGTCATACTGAAAAGAGCTGCATGGCAACAGCAGATAAGGAGTTTGGTATTGTGGTATAATGAAAGATAGTTGTGTTTGCATAATATTTTCACAACATTATACGGAATATCATCATGCGTAGCATCAGGATCAACTAAACTTTGATACAATGCTGCCATACTTTCCTTGATGATGTGTGCTCCCAGTTCTAAAGTATCCGTAGCATTGTTTTCAAATGTTATGTTCAATGATATTACAGGCATATTTTTCCCTTCGACAATTTTCTCTCCTGTTCTAATCTCGATTCGTTTAGTTTGGTCTATTTTTACTCCATATAATTGACGGTCTTTGAAAAATCCATTTCCAACTCTGAATATGCTATCAAGACGCTTCATTCGCTCTGTCGGAGAAATGGAATATGGTAACTTAATTTCATCACGGACGGCTATTTCCTCTTTCAGTTTCAACATCATTTCATAGCGTAAAATACTGGAAGATAATCCCCACAAAGTACCTATGTTTTGCCAATAGTGGATGTATTCATGAATGAAAGTCCCTCGATCTTCTTGGCTTATTCGGCTTAAATCAGTGTTGAAATCTCCTGCTGTGTAAATATGGAAGAATGAAGTGTTGTAAGCTCCCCGCAAAATAGATGCTATCTCTTTTTCAGATACTCTTAACGATAATAATTTTTCTTGTATATTCATTTTTTATAAAGTTTCATTTATAAGTATTCAAAGATAGTAAAAAGCCTTTACTCAACTGTCTATTGCTGAATTTATCTATTCTTTGAATATGAAGAATTCACAGGACAACAACCGGCGGATGATACAGGAGGCGATCCGCAAAATCGCGTTGGGGCGCAGTATCGAGCGTATCGAGATGGCTCCGGGCGGCATGGGAGGTGTGGGCACCGCCCGCATGATTCACGGTTATGTCGCCAAGATACATGACGATCCCGGTGACGAGGAGTTCGGCGACTACGGCGGGACGGTGGATGTGGGCGAATATCCCGATGAGACTGCCTCGGCGGGCGGTATCATCCACAAAGGGGTCCTGTTGGCCGCCGCGCGGAACAACGAGGGCGGTTTTCTCATCGTGCCGACCCTTTTTTCGGAGGTGACCATCGTACTGGATGCTGCCACCCGCCATGCCTATATCGTCAATTACTCTCATGCCGAGACCATCCGTTTGGAGGCGCATTCCGAGGTCAGCATCGGCATGACGGAAACCGAGGCTCTTGACCCCGACAGCGATTCCTCGCCCGACTACGACGAACTGGAACCGACCGGGAACGAAGCCCACACCAGCTACACGGCCGAAGGTATCACGGCAACGGTCAGGAACGACAGCGGCAAAGAATCATCGGTCGTGCAGGGTGCGGAAGAGATTACGCAGACCGTGGATAAGTCGGAAGTCAAACAGACCGCCGACAAAATCGTGCAGAAGGTAAATTCCACGACCTTTGCCGTAGCAGATAACAAAGTGACCCTCGGCGACGAGAACGCCACCGAACCGCTGGTTTTGGGTAACGAGCTGGCGCAGCTCATGTTAGATTTCCTGACGGAGTGCAGCAAGATCATGACGCCGACGCTGTTGGGAACCATGCAGCCGTTGAACTTTCCCAACTTCCTCTCGCTGACCTCCAAGATTCAGAAATTCCTATCCAAAACCTCCTATACCAAATGAGCGTTACCCTTCATCCCGGCATCGGCGGTCTGGATCCGCAGAGCCTGTGTTACAGCATCTACCGCCAGTTATACCAGACCTTCTTCAACGCTCAGGAGCGAAAGAGCGAAAGCAATCCTTACGGTGTGGAAGAGGGCGATGACATCTCCATCCGTCTGCACAACACGGCTTACGGGTTCGCCGAGGCGATTTCGTCAGGCGTTTCCGGGGAGGGCGGCGGTACTGGTAGTTGGGCTGGTTATCTGCCCAGAAGCGGCGGTGACATGCAAGGACCGTTATGTGCAGACTACGGCTTTACCGCCGGCATCGGCAACCGTCGTCTGCTGGAAACGTACCGTACCTCACAAAGCGATGACGAGGGAAACATCATCGGTTACGCCTACGGTATCCGCCTGACGGGCGATGTGCATGTCGGCGGCAATCAACTCTTTGTGGGCGGTATGCAGCCGCTCCGTTGCGAGCAGGCTACCGGCACGATTTACCTGAGCGGGAAACGGGTCGATTTCGCCGATGCCCACCTTTCCCTGACCGGAAGTATCCTGCTGGGCGAGTCCAAAGAAAACGGAGTGTTCCTGACTTCGGACAGCTTGCTCATTCATGGTCGGGAAGTCTATCACGGCGGGAATGCCAACCTTTCCACCGTGGACTGGTCGATGCACGATGCTGCGGTCGCCGGTTCTCTCGAAGTCACGGGAGCGGCGACACTCTCCGGAAAGCTACGTGCCTTGCAAGGCGTGGAGTTGGGAGACGGCGGGCGGTTGCTCTTCTCCGTTCTCGGGGAAAGCGTATCCTGTCTGAGCGACCTTACCTTTTCAGCCGGATGCGGCATCCGTATCAGCGGAGTCACCGTACTCAAAGGTTCCGGCGCGAACGACGTCCGGTTGGAGGGTGCCGACGGCGACCTGCTCATGGGCGGCGACCATACGGCCAAAATCCGCTTGATGTCGAACCTTACGGATATCGACGGCGAGCACGTCCTTCTTTCCCCATACGGGGCGGCGTACTTTCCCGACTCCCTCCGGGTACGGCACAACTACGGCGGGGACTTGCTCTCCTCGTACCGTACCGACAGCACGGACGAAGGTATTGTGATTCATAAGCGACTGCGTTTCGGGACTACGGGCGGCTGTTATCTGACCGGAGATAACGACATGCTGGCTTTTGTTTCCCGCAGCGACCACACCCAAGCTCCCGGCGGTCAATACGAACCAGTTACGACACTGCTGTACCATGCTCCCTCCACCAGCCGTTACGCTCCGCAAAACCGAACTTCAAACTCCCTGCGCATCGGTACATCCGGAGACTTTATCGTCTCCCTGAATCCCATCGAGGTTACGGGACACATCGGTATCGACGGGAGCTTCACCCGTCTTACGGCGGAGGGACTATTCTTTACCGACGACATCTGCCTCAGACAGATCAAGGACGGCATCCGTCACAGCGGTAACGCCTACTTCGACGGCAGTCTTTCCTCGGAGCGATTCACCTCCGGAATGGCCGGTACCGGTTGGGCGATTGTGCGCAGTCGGACAACAGGAAGCATCTCTGCGACCTTCGACGAACTGACCGTCCGCAAACGGATGCGGCTTTACGAACTGGAAGTGCAGCGTTCCTCGGCCACCAACGGAGCCTTGTGGATTACTGATACTTGCTCGGGGGACAGTGTCGAGAAACTATAAATCCGACTATGGCTCTATACGAATATTCCCGATTCAAGATACGCATCGACCCCGGTTCCAAGAAACAACAGGGATTGCATACCGGAGACGTCGTGCGCCGCCAGTACGTGGACGGCATGCAGACCTTTTACAGCCTCATGGTCGTGCTGGTCACCGGAGAGGACTCCGTGCTGTTGCCAGACGGGAAGGAGGCGTCGTCGCCTTATTTCATCGGTGCGCTCATCGAGGGTGACGAACCCCGTGACGGAGAGTTGTTGGACTTCGTGCGCCTGACGAGCCTGACAGATGAACGGCGCAGCGGCGCCATGTACCTGACCGCTTCGGACGAAGAAGCCCCGTACATGGATGTCATCGACGGCATGGGGACTGAACGTTCCTTATACCGTCCGGCATCGCTTGCAGCGTTCGGTTGCAGTGACAATGCGACATGGAGCTATCATTATTTCCCCTCGGAAGGTCCGGCCAGCCGCATTATCCGAATCACCCGTTCTGCCGGTCAGTCGGCTGCTTCAGACGGTTTGCAGATTCCGTTTCCCCGGTCTGTTTCCCATCCCCAGCGTCTGGTCATTTCCTTCCGTATCCGTGCCTCCAAAGAGTTGTCCGCCGTGCCGTTGCGCTTCGGGTATGCCGACGGTACAGAGACGGACGGACAGGACACCGTGGACGTTACGACCGAGTGGCAATACCGGTTGAGTCTCATTACGGTGGACTTTCCTGCGGAATATGCCCGCGTATTGGCTTTCGACCTTTCCGGACATCTTGACCCGGGCGACTGGTGTGAGATCGGCGACCTCAATGTCTGCCTATTAGAACACCTTTCCTCCTTTTCCGAAGCCGCCAAAATCCGTATCGGGCGCATCACGGGTGTAACAGACCCACTGTTCGGCATGCTGCAAGGTTACGGAGCTTACTTCCAGCGGCTCTACGCCACGCGGGACGTCCATGTGGCCGGTACGCTGACCGCCGGTGACGAGGGTGGCTTCGGCAGCACCTTCTACGCCGGACGTATTCATAAGAATTGTATTATCAACTCATTGAACGGCAATTTTACGAGTACGGTCGTTCGTCTTTCGTCCGTTACACCGACCGGTATCGGGAAAAACATCCTGCTACCCGTGACCGGCGGAACATTGCTTTGCCAAAAAGAAGCATGGACCGAAAAACATGCGGGGGAACGTTACTGCCTATCATTCTGGTGTTATTGCCCCTCCAAACAAGAGACCTCGTTCGATATTCTTCACGACGGGAAAGTGCTCGCCAGCCTTATGATGCCCCAATCCTGGCAACGAGTACATGTGGCTTTCGACATCGAGGCTGTCCCCGGCAACGATCTTTGCATCGATTTCCGTACCGGGAACCGGACGGTCTGGTTTTTCAGCTCCCCGCAACTTGAAAAAGGGAATGTGCCAACCTTGTACCAACCCACGGACGACACCCTGAACGAAACCGACGAATACGGGGCATGGTTCTGCCGAGGCGGCGTGGGCGGTACGATCCAGCACCCTCTGCTGCGGTTGGAGCCGGACGGTTCCATCCGTGCCGGCAACGATTCGTTCGTCATCAACCCCGACGGCAGCGGATACTTCTCAGGCGGCCGGTTCCGCTGGAACAAAGACTCCATCATCTTGCAGGATGTCACCATCCGCTGGGAGGATTTGAATGAAGAGATGCAGGAACAGATGAGACCCCGTTTCGTTACCGTCGAGGGCGGTACGGTGTTTCATTATCCCGATGCCGTTTCCGGCGATCTTTGCGACCCGGCGGAAATCCTCCTGACCGGTACGGCGCAGAACCTGACAGCGGACTCCTGCCGTTGGGAATACCTCGCCGCGGACGGTGGGTGGAAAGACACCGGAAAGAACTCGTCCGTTTATACGCTCACGCCGGACTTTCCCGGCTGGGAAGGGCGGAACGTGCTGACGCTCCGCTTTGTCGTCCGCTCCTCCGGCACATCGTACCACGCCACCCATACCGTTTTCAAACAATACGACGGCAGTGACAGCTATTCTTTACATGTGGAGTCCGATTCGGGCACCGTTTTCCGCAACCACATGGTCGAGACGACACTCCGTGCCCGCCTTTACAAAGCCGGGACGGAAATCACGGATCGGATTCCCGATGAAAATTTTCTCTGGAAGCGCATCAGCGACGATGCCGAAAGCGATGCCCTCTGGAATGCGGAAGACCATCGGGGACGCACGCTGCGGATTACCGGAGAGGATGTGTGGCGCAAGGCGGTATTCAATTGTGAGGTATTCAATTAGGCAATGCGATAAACAACCGCGTTACGGGTGGAATTCCAAAAAATTCCTATCTTTGCGCTTGAAAATAAAAAGCATTGATATGAAAGAACTTGTAGAAAAAATCAACGGACTGATGGAGTCCTTCTCGAAAGATGCCAAGGCTCAGATCGAAGCCGGGAACAAAGCTGCCGGCACCCGTGCCCGCAAAGCATCGTTGGAACTGGAGAAAGCACTGAAAGAATTCCGTAAGGTTTCGATTGAGGCTTCGAAGTAAGTCCGTTCGACAACATCGAGAAAGAAGCATGGTCAGAGGATCATGCTTCTTTTGTTTTTTACCGTTCTCGTCTATAAACTCATAGCCCACACATACGGCTATTCTTATACAAACAAAACGTATGAGTAGCCGACAACTTATCGCCCGTGGGCAAGCCACGCTTTACATACAGAAGGATTCCTATACGATCAACCAATCGCTCGGGGAATATGTATTCCCCACAGACCATTCGGGAAAGGTGCTCTCTGCCGTTACCCTGACCTCGACCATCAAGGTCACATGGGGTGATTCGGAATACAAGGACTTTACCATCGGGGCGATTGTCAAGCCAGCCGGTTTCTCGTCCATCTCAGTGGATAACAGCCGGAAAACAGTGACTTATACGGTTGCCGCCGGAACGGTCACTCTTGCCGACCACGGTTCTCTGGATATTCCCGTTACCATTGCGGGAACAGTTTACCGCTTGTCGTTCGTCTGGTCGAAAGCAAAGGCCGGAGTGCCGGGCACAGCAGGTGCCGATGTCAACCTGCTGGACTGGGTACGGGAATGGAATACGGGGAAAACGCTCATCGACAGCAACACCGTCATCACGCCGAAACTCTTTGCCGGTGTCAAGAACACGGACGGGACCGTTACGGGTACCGCCATCGGCCGTTTTGCTCTTAGTACGAAAACCGCGTCGGGCAGTATTGCCACCGAAACCATCGATGGCATTTGCGGATTCAAGAACGGATACAAAACCTTTCTTTTGGATAACGGCGGCAACGTCCAGCTCGGTTACGGCAACCAGTTCATCCGCTACGATGCCGCCACCGGTAAAATCACGTTCGGCGCGGATGTCAGCCTGAACTGGACCAACGCCATCCAGCAGGCCAAGACTGAAACGCTTAACGCTGCTGCCGCTACCGCCCAGAGTAAAGCGGACGCCGCATTGGGCAGTGCCAAGAGCTATGCCGACACGAAAAAGAACGAGGCCGTTGCGCAGGCCGGCAAGGATGCGGACGGTAAAATCTCCGCGCTGACCACTACGCTGAACACCTCCATCGCCGATGCCAAGAAAGCCGGTACGGATGCGCGGGCCGTGGCGGACGCCATCACCTCGAAAGCCGTCACGGAGGGCTGGTCGGACAAGCTGACCTACATCGACGCAAACGGTATCTTTACGGGGCAGTTATCCGCTAATACCGTCAGTGCCCTTCGCATCAACGCTTCGCAGATAACGGCCGGCACCATCGCCACCGCCCGTCTGAACGCTGCGGAAATCCGCTCGAACATCATCAACGCGGCCTACATCAACGGTTTGACGTGCGCTTTCGTCCGGGGCACCATTGGCGGCTGGACTATCGGTGCATCCGCCTTAACCGCCCAACACATCTCAATAGACAGCGGTAACAGGCGCATTGCGGTGTACGGAGCCAATTCAAGTGTCGCCAACGGACAGCGGGTACAGCTCTACTATAACGACGACAACAATTTCGGACTGTATGTTACGGATACGGCAGGCGTTTGTGTGGCACGGCTGGGTTCCCAGAACCAACTTGCCGGCTGGAACATCGACACGACCCGCATCTACAAGAACAACATCGCGTTGGGCGCCGACGGTTCCATTACGAACGGCAGCAAGTGGAAACTCAGCAACGACGGTTCCGGCAGTATCGCTTCAGGAAATATCTCGTGGAATGCAGCCGGCGCGGTGACTTTCTCGGCTGTGGTGTCGCTGAACTGGACCAACGCTGCCAACTCAGCCTTAGCCTCCGCCAAAACGTATGCGGATACCAAAAAGACAGAAGCTGTCAATGCGGCGGCAGCGGATGCCACCAACAAATCCGATGCGGCCAAAGAACTGGCGCGGGCGATGGCTTTCGGTAAAATGCTCTACCGAGACCCGACTTTCCGCAAGGGCAACAACAGCACCAGCATTTACAACAACGCCGCGAACGGTACGGTGACCATAACCCGAACCGGTGCATCTGCACCCAACGACAGTGGCTATGTGCTGGAAATCAAAACTGCGGGAAGTGCTGCACCCGGGTTCGGCGGATTCACTTTCCAAACCACGACCGGATATAAAAAAATATTCATCGCCCGTATCATCGCCAAAATTCCGACCGGGCGACAAATCGCCTGGGCCACAAACAATATCGGCACGGGAGGTACCAGCAAATGGCTGACACCGACTGCCGGTACGGGAGACTGGTGCGAGTACATCTACAAGGTGGAGTGCGGTACGGCATCCTTTTCCACGACCAATTTCTTTTATCTGACCGGCGGAGCTGCTGCCACGGCAGATGCTCCCATTACATGGCAGGTGGCATACGCCACCGTGTTCGATGTCACCACCTCGGAGCGGTACACAACCACCATAGACGCCAACGGTATCTATACCGGAACGCTGACTGCGGCGCAAGTCAATGCCGTCGCCATCGACGCAGGCAGTATCCGGACAGGTACGCTTAGTGCCGACCGCATTGCTGCGGGGAGTATCAACTCTTCCAAGCTCGACGCGGCCAGCATCAAAGCCAACATCATCAACACGGACTATATCAACGGTCTAACCTGTACTTTCGTGCGGGGTAAAATCGGCGGGTGGACCATCGGGGCAGACAACATCACGGCCGGCAGTGTCGGCACTATCGGAGCCATGCCGATACAGATCCGTTCGGCCGCCAGCGGTTCGGGATACTGGTTTAACGGAGCCTACAAGCCGCTCGGCATTGTGATGACCTGGCACCAGAGCAACAATGCCGGCCATGTGGTTTTCGGGCAGATCGCCGCTTCGGGCAGTACGGTCAAGACAGGGTTTCTCGGCATCCAGATGATGACGTGGGACAATGTGGAATACTTCTGCCTCTCGGCCAATTACACCAAGTCGGGAGCCAAGGAAATCTACAACCGTATTGCCGGCTGGGCTTTCGACAACAGCCGTATCTGGAAAAACAACGTTTCGTTGGGGGCTGACGGATCCATTACCAACGGTACACGCTGGAAGCTCAATAACGACGGCTCCGCTTCGTTCGGTTCCGGTCGCAGCATCTTCAATACGGACGGTTCCGGACAGGTGGCCAACGGCAAATTCAAGTGGGATGCTGCCGGCAACATCATCGCTCAGGGTGGTAAATTCAAGGATGTCACCATACAGGGGACCATCCGCAGCGCATTCGTCCAAAATGACCCTTCCATCTGGATTGTAGTAGGCGGCGGCACGACCAGTGAGGTACAGACCGACCCCGTGCACTACGACAACGTGGTCTGTACGCAGACAGGCGGCTGGAACGAAAACATCAACCTACAATGGACGCTGGAAAACTCCGGTCGTCGGATTTGCCTTGTCAATTACAAATGGGGCTCGACAATCTCGACGGGCTACATGAGCATTACGGCTCCCAGCGGCAAATACTTCTTCGAAGACGGCATCTCCAAATCGACACTCAAATTTTCCCGTGAGGTCATCGAGATGATCGGTTACGGCGATGACACGACTTTCTTCGGATGGATCGTACTCAACCGCCGCGACCTGATGACCACAGGCAAATACGGAAAATACTTGCAGGTACTGGCTTCCGGCATCGTGACGGGAACGGCCTCCAGTGCGTCTATCCGTTACAACACTTTCGACGGCTCAACGGGTGTTTCCGTTACCCGTTTGGGTAAAGGACAGTATCGGGTTTATCTGCCGTCTGCATGGGGGCTGGCCAGCAAATACATGGTTGTGGCAACCGGTATTTTCTCCACAGTGGACAATACACCCATATACCCAACAATCAAGGCAATATATTCGTATTATTTTGACATTTATACGCAAGATGATAATACCCATAACGACGGCTCCTTCAATTTTATGGTCATCAGCACCAATAACTGGGACCATTAGCAAACCATCAGCCGTTCATACCGCTATTCTTATACAAAACGACAAAGTATTATGGACATCATCCGCATCACTACGACAAAAACGGCACAGGAACGTACCGAACACGCCTTTTACAATTTGGATTTCACCATTACCGATGGCGCGTTAGAGCGTGTGGTGGCCACCGTCTACACTCCGGAGAGCCGTCCCGACAGCGACACGCCTCCGGTCTTCATCGGCACCATCACCTACGAAAACAGGCAAATCTTTTGCGCCTTGCCCAAAGAGGCTTCCATCGCCGCCCTGATGACCGACTTCGAGCGGTTTATGGTTCGGATTCAGTCCGCCGTTACCACCGAGACAACAAACGAATAACACGAAAACCAATTATCAGTAATATGGAATTAAACATCAAGGACCGGCTCTACATTCCGGTCATCCTGCCCAAGGAGGGCACTTTCAAAGAGTTCAACACCAAGAAAGAGATTCTGCGCAAAATCGAGATCTCCGCCGAAGAGCGCGAGGCGGTCGGTCTGCACGAGAACGAAGAGAACGGACGCATCGAGTGGGACATCGAGAAAGACACGCCGCTGGCCATCGACTTCGCGACCGACGAACTGGCCTATCTGAAACAGGCATGCGAGAAAATCTCGGACGAAAAGCTGCCGGACGACATGTGGATGGTGGTGGAAAAGATATACGATGCCGCTAATCTTCATCAATAACACGCGGCCCCGGCGCACACAGTGTCCGGGGCCTTTCAATACTTGTCTATGGCACGCATGGATATAACGATGAACCCCTCATTAGGCGAGATAAACACCTCGGCCGGTCTGGCCGGCAAGGCGTTCTATCCGTTTCATCTGCTGGATGACCAGAACGGTCAGAGGGTGCGCGGAGAGATTACCGTTCCGGCGGACTTCGTCGCGCGTCACCGTGGAGAACTTGGTTTCCACGTATCGATTCCGTACATGCCGATATACAAAGAACTGAGCGTGCGCCTGCGTTTGGACAACGGGACGGGACATCCCGAATACCTCATCAATTCCACAGACAACGGGGTGTGGTTTCCGATAGTCGGACACGACAGCGACGGGACGACACGCGCCCTTCGTCTCTCCGAGTACGAAACTATTAACGACGAAGGACGCTACCACCTTGTCTTGCGGGACGGCTTCCTGCTTCTCTATTCCGGCGACACGACCGATCTGGAAATCGGGGCTGCCAAATACCAGAACGAAGTCTTTCTGCTGAAGGCCTGTCCGGGCAACCTTTACCAGCATCCCACGACCGGTGTCGGCCTGATCGACTTCCTGCACGGAAATTTCGAGAACAACAACCTCGCCGCCAGACTGCAAACCGAATTCAAGGGCGACAACATGGTCATCATCAACGCCTACATGGACTCCGTTACCGGAGAGCTCCTGTTGGAAACCGAAGAAAAGGAGGAACAGCATGGGTAAATATACCGTCACCGAAGGTCAGAACCTGTATGATGTAGCCCTGCACCTGACCGGTTCCATCGAGGGCATCGTGGACCTGCTGATTTGCAATCCGACGCTCTCCCTGGCCGATACGCTCCGCAGCGGAGACGAACTCATCTACACGGACAATTTCGTCATCGATGCGGATGTGGTCGCTAAATATCGCAATGAACGGCTTGTACCCGCCGGCGGAGAACGCAACATCTATCCCAAATATCCGTCGGGTCCCCGTCGCTTGTGGTTTACCCTAAACGCCGGACAAGCCGCCACCTCTTTCGCCCTGTCGGGTCACGGCACCGCTGAAATCGACTGGGGCGACAACTCCGCGTTGGCCCCCGTAGTATTGAGTTCTTCCGTGCGGCTTATCGAACACCGTTTCGACAACACAGTCGCCACACCACGACAGGTGCGCGTATATGGCGACTTTACCCTTCAGAGTCTCGATTTGAGCGCGAGCGGAGCCCGCCGTATCCGTCTGCCCAAACCGCTTCACTGCGAACGGTTCTCGCTTTGCGGCGGCTCCTGCCCGTTGGATTTCTTGCCGTTGTTGGACGGACTCTTCCGGATAGACCTCAGTCATCTGAGCTGCGGAGGCCTGCTGCCTTTGGCCGAATGCCGGGAATTGATGACCCTCGACCTGACGGATGCCGATGTGAGCCGTGCGGCTGTCGACGAATACCTGATCCGGCTGGTTACCCGCCATTACGGCCGCCGCAACTGCGACATCACGCTACCTGTCGTTCCCTCAGGCACCTATACGGAACCCGTGCGGAATGCAGCTGGCGAATGCGTTCCCGCTACCGGTTTGGAAGCCGTGTGGCTACTGACCCATGAAGAGAGCTGGAACGAAGGCGGCAGTTGGATCATACGCACCCCTGAAAAATGCTATCGCTACAACGATAAATCCTGAACCCATGAGCCGAACCCTGAAAGAAATATACAATGAAGCCGTTCGTGAGCGCAACAAGCGCATGGAATTGAACGAGTTTTCCAGCGACTCGAAGCTCTCCATTCTGAACGGCATCACGTGGATGGTCGCCGCCGTCATCCACAGTTTCGAGACCCTGCTCGATGTCTTCGCCTACGACATCTCCGAAACCATCAACCGACGTATCAACGGCACTCCGGACTACTACGCCCGGGCCTTGCTCCAATACCAGAAAGGCGACGATCTGACGGTCCGCGAGGACGGTCTGGCATTCGGGTACGCCTCCGTGGACGAGAGCAAACGCATCATCACGCAGGTATCGTATGACGAAAGCTGCGATGATGTAAATCTCGACAGCAAACTGGTCCTGAAAGTCGCCACCGGAGACAAAGGCAATCTGTCCGCCGTGGACGAGGAGGAACTGATACAGATTCGCGCTTACCTCGGCAAGATCAAATTCGCCGGCACGCGCATAGAGGTAACCTCCTTGCCGGGCGACTTGCTGGTCCCCCGGCTCTCCGTCTTCTGGGACGGTTCCATCTCCGAGGCGGAGGTGTTCGACAACATCGAAGAGAAGTTGAAAGAATACATGATGAACATCGAGTTCAACGCCGTCATCTATGTCTCCAAGGTTATGGAAGCCATCCGTTCGGCCGAGCATGTGACCGACGTGTGGATCGATGAGGACGCCACACCCCGGCAGGGCGTCTTCCTTGCTTGCCACGACAGCAACGGAACGTTGCTGCCGATGGAACGCATTTCCCGGATGCGGCATACCGCCTCCGGATACCTGCGCCAATCCTCCGGAAAGGGCGACGAACAGCAGATACCCAATTTCCGACAAGCCCTAAAACTCAGCGTCGATGGACAATAACAGATACCGGCTTCCGACCGACAGGCTCATCAACCGCCTGACCCCGCACTATTTGTCGGGGCGGCGTTACATACTTCTTCTCCAAAGCCTCGTATGGCCGCTGCAAAGCCTGAACGACCGTTTCTGCACATGGGCACGGGAGCGACAGATCGAGGCGCGTATGACCTCGCAGGTCATGTGGTTCGAGTGGTGGCTGAACTACCGCTTCCGCCGCTACTTTCAGGACACGGCCGATACCATCCATATTGCCGACAGCACACCGCTCGGCGTGGATATTTACCACGAGAGCGCAACGGTCGGAAAACCTTTCACGGTCTGGTACGAAGGCGAGCGGATCGCGACAGAGCGGGAGGAGGAAAATCCGAGGCCGCTCCACTTGCACACGGAAGAGAAAGCCATTGCGAAAGTCAGCTTCATGGTATGCGTACCTCCCATTGCCATTCCCACGCAGGAGTTCGTCTATATGCTCTCTTATGCGGTAAATACCTACCGCACGGCGGGCAAGACCTATCTGATCAAAATCGACGGCAAAGAGCTCAAACCCAATAAAACGAAACAATGAAAGAATTCATAGCGGAACCCGGCGGCCGTTACACCTACGCCGACGATATCATCAACTTGCAGGACATGGTGTTGGCCATCAGCAGCCTGTTGGACGGCTGTTCCAACTTCATCATCTCCGGCTGCTTGTGCCAAGGCACCGTCATTACCTCCGGATACGTCTGGTTAGGCGGTAAAATCCGCCGTTTCGAGGGGTGTGCCGACGCTTCGTATCCATACTACATCTACGAGCAAAACAGCAACGAATCGGTCACCTATGCCAACGAAATCAACAAACGCGGTCGTGCCTGCTACCTGGCTTCGGGCGGACGGTCCGTGCCCGACACGGCCGATTCCGTGACGGGAGCCTTGCCGCAGTTCATCGAGGTAACAGCCGACTATGCACCCCGGTTGGCGGATAAATTCTTTGGTCGTTACGCCCTGATGACCGACAGTCCTTTTACCCAACAGACCGTCCGCAAAGACCTCCTGCTGACCGGCACTTTGGCTGTCGAGAAAGGAATCGAGAGCAAACATTCGCTGCTGGTCTCTCCGGCAGGCAGCAAGCGGATTCTACGGGGCTACTTTTCCGAAACCTCCGTTGCCCGTCTCGAAGCCGGAACCCATACGTCTCCCGTCGCCGCTGTCGTATTCGACTTTCTCAAAAGCAGCGTCATCATCGAAAGCAAAGGCGTTGTCGCCGCCACCTTCACGGAGCGGCTCTGCACCTTATCCGACTTGCGCAGCAACACGGTGCGTGCCGGTTCGCTCTATCTTACGGGGAACCAACTGAAAAACATCTCCGAACGCAGTGACAAAGGAGCTGTCCGCATCAACTACGACGGTTACAATGAAGGCACGACCTATTTCCGAAACTTTGAGGTGTACGACGGCAAGCGGTGCACCGTGCCGCTGTTGCAAGTCTGCGGAGCCGACAAACGGGTGGCGGTACATGCCGTGCTGGCCGTCGATTCGGCGCATGGCATCACGCTTGCCGACACGGATCACGACTTGACGGATACCGCATTCGGCGGCATCATCCGATGGAGCGACCGGTCGGGAGCGGATGCCGCACTTGTGGGATATGCCGCTGCGGACCATAACCATTTCTTCGTCACGAATCCGACTGGCGGCATCCTGCTCATCCCGAAAAACTACGTAGATGTGCAGGGAGAACTGCGCGTGAGCGGTGTCTCCATCGCCAAGACCTACGCCACGCAGCAAGCCCTGACCGACGGGCTGAACAAGAAAGTGGATGCCGTCGAGGGCAAGGGTTTATCGACCAAAGATTTCACCCGAGAACTCTACGACAAACTGAACGCCATTGCCAGCGGCAACTTCGCCGGGGATGATACGCCTCAAAGCGAGGGATACGTTACCTCGACGCAGGTTACCGCCGAACTTCGGAAAAAAGCCGACCGACTGCTGGGAGGACTGAACGAAGACGAGCAACAGACCGCCGCCGGGAATATCGGTGTCCATACCAAGAAAGAGGCGGACAACCGCTTCGGCCGGATCGCCGAATTGTTTCAGGACTACATTACCTATCTGGTCGGTCAGGGCAAAAGTTCGGCCGATGCCCAGCAGATGCTTCGGGACAAATTGGCCGCCGCCGGCAGCAAAGACCTTGCGGACAACTACGTGCGTCGGGATAAGAAATTATCGGATCTCAAATTATCCGATGACGATGACCGCAAGCTGGTCTGCAAGACGCTCGGGGCTGCCTACGCCGCCGACTACCAGCCCAAGCTGCTCGATACCGGCTGGCTCCAGATGTCGAACAGCGGCTCCGGTACCGACACCAGCAAGTTGTTCGTGCGCCAGATCGGCAGCATCGTCTGTATTCAGGGCCGTATAAACACCGCCCGGCGTGACGGCAGCAACGAGGGCGGCATCGTCGCCGTCATTCCCAATAAGGTCGAGCCGCCCAAATACGGATTGCGTACCACAATGGCGCACTGGAACGACGACCACAAATACAACCGGGGTTCGTCCTTCACCATCGATGCCGGAAGCCGTTACGTCCGTATCTACGAACGGGGCATGTACAACACGGAAATCAATATTCACTTTTCATACATGACATAACATGAAAAAACTCAACATCCAGCGCGACCTGAACAGCCGGGCTGCCATCCGCGAAAAACGTCGCCGCACGCAAAACATCATCGCGGCATCTGTCGAACCCGTAAAACCCGAGACACATGGCACAAGCGAAGAAACACCGGAATGCGAGACTCACCCGCAAGGCGAAGAGCCTCCCCGCAAAACGGCAAGGAAGGTCAGGAAGACCGAAGGGAACGTATAAGCGTTACCTCTTCGAGGAGACCAAATTAGGATTCTTTCTTAAATACGAGGTTCCCGAAGTGTTCCAACTCATCATGCAGTCTTTGCCGGCAGGCAAACATCGTGCTCCGCCGCTTCCACTGATTCGCATCGTCTGTGCGGCTTCGAAAGACCCGTCGCTCAGAAAACCCAAGTTCCGGCGTTACATGGAACTATACGAACGAGACGGCCTCTATTGCCGCCGCGCTACCGTGATGACCCCGGCGAAGAAACCCTTTTACGACGAGATGCGGCGGCGCAAGCTGGAGAAATTCATCTGCCGGAACCGGAAGCTCATCTCCGCCATCCGCCGCCAGATGGTCGAGGATGCCTCGAAGGTGGACACATCGAGCCTCTATCCGGCAGAGCGGCTACGCCTTCCGTGGCAGAACACCGTAACGGGGAAGCCCTGAAACGATTATTTAACGGGCAAAATAAACTGCTTGCAAACAACGTGTTATCCTCTTTTTCGGAAAACATTCAACCGTTTATTTTGCCCGCTCGTGAAAGGAGCCTATTTTTGCAGATATTCAATTGATTCCGTCCGTTCGGACGATACATAGGGAAAGTGATAAACAGACCGAAGCAGTCCGGCTTTCCACCCAGTTTCTAAACTGAAGAGCGGCGGTGCATCCGAACCCGTCCCTCGTCGTCTTTTAGATTCTTCGGCATTAGTAATTTTATCACTTTTAGGCACTATGCAAGACGAAAATCTTGACAGAGAGAACACGGTTTCCGTAGAGGACTTATTCCTTGCCTCGCAGGAGACCTATGCTCAGGCACAACAGCGGGCACAGGAGGAAAACAAGGCATTCGCCCGCACCGAGTTCTTCCGCATGGACAAATTGGGCGTGTACCGCTTGCGCGTGATGCCCATCGCACCGACCACCGACGGCGTACTGGCCCGTCCGGGTTACGAATTCCCCGTTCACCAGCTGCTGCTCGAATTAGAGAAACCGTCCGCGGGCGGCAAAGCCTCTTTCCTGTACGTAACCGTTCCGCGAGCCACCGATGCCGGTTACCCGCTGGACCTGATCGACACCTACCGCAAGGCCGCCGTGGCAGAGGCCAAGGCACAGGGCGACGACAAATTAGCCGAGAAAATCGGGGGCGGCAGCTTCGGCGGCGGTCTCAAATACAGCTACGGCCATGCCCTTTACGTCCTCGACCTCGATGAACGCGCCAAGGGGCTCCAGCTTCTCACGCTCTCGCACAGCCAGTTCAAAGACCTCGACGAGCGGAAATTCAAGCTCTGGCAGAAGAAACTGGCCAAGAACCCTAACTATCCCTGTCCCGTGTGCTCGGTACACGATGCCTATCCGGTAGAAATCGAGAAGAAAAAGAACGGCGGCAAGACCGAATACCTCGTGAGCATCGACAACGAAAGCGACACCGACGTGCTCTCGAAAGAAGAGCTGTCGGCCCTGCTTGCCGCGCCCCGTATTCCCGACATCATCTACCGCTACTCGCGCTATCAGGCTGAGGCGACCGTCGAATACCTCAAGCAGTGCGATGCCCGTTACGGCATGGCCATCATGGAGACGGACGAGATGAAAGAGGCCATCGAAACCATCATGGCCGCCCTCCCGAAAGAGGACACCAGTTCCTTCTCGTTCGACAAACGCACGAAAGACAACAAGGATAACCCTGCGGCCGGCGCAGCCACCCTCGACGACCTGTTCGAGCGGTTCGACAGCTTGCAGGAGCAGGGATTGGGCGACCGCACTGAGCAGGGGCAGGAACTTCGCGGGCTTATCCGCGCCTACATCGAGCAGGAAGGTCTCCAGATTCGAGTGACCCGTTCGACCTCGAACAAAGACCTCCTGGATATGATCGAGGAGGCGATGCAGGGTCCCGTTCCTTCCAAGGAGGAGGAAGCAACCGAACCGTCGGCCGAGGAGGAACCGCGCCGCCGTCGCAGATAACCAGACACATCGAGTTATTCATTTCAGGGAAGGAGCAGCCTTGTGCTGCGCTTCCCTTTCCTACATCACATGCTTATGCCAAAGGAAAAGAACTATCCGTGTCTGTTATTACTCAATGACATACACGTATCCAAAGATAACATACCCGAGTTTACGGCCAACTGGCGGGAGGCTCTTGACATCTGCCGGACGATGGACATTCGGGACATCGCCCTCGGCGGCGACCTCTTTTTGAGTCGTGCCGCCCAGACCCTCGACGTGCTGTTGGCCGTTCACGACGCCCTGTTGCTGGCTGCCGAGTACGGTATGCGCGTCACGATGATTAACGGCAACCACGACAAGGTAAATCAGGAATCACCGCGCGGCTACTGCCATATCTTCGACCAACATGACAATGTGCTGGTTGCGGACGACTATGTATCCTTACCTATGGGTGATGACTGCCGGTTCGTGCTGCATTTGATGGGCTACTTCCCGGAAGGCGGTTCGTTCTGCACACGCCTCAAACGTCTCAAAGAGGAAACCCTTGATCCGAAGCGGCTCAACTTCCTCTATATCCATGAGGGCATCAACGGGGCACTGTCCCAGCCGTCCGAGAAGGAGCTGCCGGCGAATATTTTCGATGCTTTCGACAAAGTGTTCGTCGGCCATTACCACAACCGGTGCATCATCCCGAAAACCCGAATTGAGTATATCGGTTCTTCGCGTCAGCACAACTTCGGTGAGGACGAGGAGAAGGGCTATACGATCATCTACACCGACGGCACGCACGAATTCATCAAAAACCGTGTGAACACACGTTACAAGGTGCTGGACATTTCTGCGGAACGGGCCGGCCTGCACCTTATGGACGAATTGCGCGAAATCGATGCCGACGGCCGCTACAAGGTCAAGGTGCGGGTCCATGCCCCACAGGCGGCCATGAAGTCGGTGGATAAGACTGCGCTTTTGGAAGCCGGTGCTACCAAAGTAGAGCTTATCGCCGACGATGAAGAGATGCTCGAAGCCTCGTCCTCATCCTTATTCGAGAAATTCGACAGTCATCGTATCCGCGAGACCTACGAGGAGTTCTGCCGCGAAAAGCAGATCGAGGAGGTGGCCGTAGGATTGGAATACTTATCTAAAATCGAGAACAGACCATGTGGAAACTAAAAACCATAGAGGCGGAAAACCTGTGCGCTTTCCGCCACCTGTCGTACACCTTGCAGCAAGGGGTTACGACCCTGATTTTCGGCGACAACCGAGACAACGACTCGCAGCAGTCGAACGGCGCCGGGAAATCCGCCCTTCTGGAGTGCATCGCCATCGGCATCACGGGCAGTCCGCTCAGGAAGATACGCTCCGAGGAGATCATCAACGATGCCGCCGAGGAGTGTCGTATCAACCTGCATCTGGCAAACAATGTCTCGAATGAGGAACTTATCGTTTCACGCTGCATTCCCCGCAAAGGGACATCGACGGTTGCCTGCACGCTCCGGCGAGGTGGTCGGAAAGTAGAGACGGACGAGGCGGTACAGCCCTCCGTCGATGCTTACAACCGCTACATCCTCGACAAATTGGGCATCACGCGGGATGAATTGCTGAACAACTTTATCCTGTCGAAATACCGTTATGAAGACTTCCTTTCCTCCTCCGATAGGGAGAAAAAGGAGATCATCAACCGCTTCTCGAACGGCATTCTCGTAGACGAGGCCATCGCCCGTGTCGAGGAGGACATCGAGCCGCTCGGCAACGAACAACAGAAGATAAACCTCGAACTGGCGGGCATCGACGGACGTATCGAGATGTTGCAGGAACAGATCGACCGCGAGACGGCTGCCGGCGAAGAGCGCGGGCGTACCCGTGCGACCCGCATTGCGGAGCTCGAAGCGTCTATCGCCTCTAAGCGGGAACAGATACGTGACCGGAAAGAGTCGGTGGCGGAAACCGATTCCGCTTTAGAGAAAATCCGACAGGCGGACGAAGCGTTACAGGAGCTGGAATCTTCGGACACCTCGCTGGAAGAGTGCATGAAAGCCATCGAAGCGTTTATGCCGCTCTTCCCGAACGCACGGCGCACGGACTGGAACCATACTCTTCGGCTCAAAAAAGAGGATATGGAGGTCGCCCGTGCCTCACTTGCCAACCTCGACGCTGCGGTCAAGCACGCCGAAGGGACACTGGCACAGAAACAGGCGGCGTGGGAACGGTTCAAAAAGGACTATGCCGGCTTCTGCTTGCACTACGAAGAACAAACGGCAGGCTATCAGTCGCGGTTACAGGAGATTGACAGTCAGTTGCGTGACCTTGCCGGACGTTTGGACGACTTGCGCCGCAAGCGTCGTACCGTATCGGCCGGTATCGACGAACTGTCCAACAAACTGGCCGGTTCGATTACCTGCCCCGCCTGCGGGCACGAGTTCCTGGTAGCTCACCCCGGATTCGACATCGAGGCGGGCACGAAGGAGCTGCGCCTTCGCCAGCAGCAACTCTGCGAGGTGAACGGTCGCATAGAGACCGGGGAGAAACAATCCGAGGAGGTCGAGATGCAGCATAACCGTATCCGTACCGAACGCCGTGACATCGAGAACGAGCACCGGGATTGGGAACAGAAGCTGTCGGAACACGAGCGGGCGGTGCGCAGTGCCACAAGCAGCGTCGAGGATGCGGAGCATAACCGCAAACGCACCCAAGCCGGTATTGCCGCCATGCTGGAGGAGATCGACGGCATCCGCCGCAAAGTATTCGACGAAGTGTTCGGCTTCATAGACGAACGCAATACCGCACTCGGTCGGGAGAAACGCAAGGCCGAGGAGGACATCCGTTCGGCGGAGTGTGCCGTGGACACCCTGAAAGAGACCATCCGTGAGGTAAACGAAGCTGCCGCGACCGACCTGACCCAGTCGCTTCGCGCCACGCTGAAACAGGAAAAGCAACGCTCGATGGAGACCGCCGGACGCAAGTTCGACGTGGACGATAAAGTACGAGCATTGGAAGTACAGCGAGAACGTTTCGTACAGTTCAAGACCTATCTGGCCAACACCAAAATCGAGGCCCTCAGCCGCATCACCAACGAGTTCCTTATCGGTATCGGCAGCGACATCCGCATCCGTTTCGACGGCTATACAGTGCTCAAAAGCGGCAAGGTGCGCGAGAAAATCTCCATATCGCTGCTGCGTGACGGCGTGGACTGCGGCTCTTTCGGCAAGTTCTCGGCAGGCGAAGCCGCCCGCGTGAATCTGGCGACAATCCTTGCCATGCAGAAGCTCGTCAACGCCAATTGTGACGACGGGAAAGGGCTGGATTTACTCGTGCTTGATGAGATACTCGAAGCCGTGGACGAAGCCGGTCTGGCATCGATGTTCGAGGCGTTGAATGCGCTCGGAGTGACGGTGCTGGTCGTATCGCACGGAAATGTCGCAGAGGGTTATCCCAATAAACTGGTAATCGTCAAGGAGCATGGAGAATCGCGTATCGGATAACATCGGCCGCAAACAGGTTTTGGCGTTGGATGTGGCTACCAAGACCGGCTATTACAGCCAGCATGAGAGCGGGACGTGGAACTTCGCCGAGTCGAAACGCCGCAACGGCAACAAGATGCACGGCGCGTTCCGCGTCATACTCATGGCCTTTATCCGCCGTTACGGCATCCGCCGGATCGTAGCCGAGGACGTGGCAGTGAACCGTCACTTCTACGACATGCGCCGTCTTTCGGAGCTGCGGGGCATCCTGCTGGAGGTCTGCGATGAGCTCGATTTGCCGGAGCCTGAATTCGTGAATCCGGCCACGCTGAAGAAATTCGCCACCGGAGACGGGCGGGCGACCAAGGAACAGATGATTCGTGCCTGCCGCGAGAAATACCGCTACGACGCACCTGACGACAACGCCGCCGATGCCTGCCATCTTTATCATTATTACATTCGCAAATACCGTATTTAAGAAGTTATGAAAGCTATTTACAGAATTGATGCACATGGCGTTGCTGACAGATTGAGATTCAGATTGAACCCTCAATCAGTCGGCCTATGGAGCAATGCGCAAAGCCACTCTCAAAAGAAGAGCTGACAGACATCGAACAGCGCACCGAGCTGTTCAACCGTTATATCCGGCCCAACCGGAATTTAGTGTACCGCCTGTGCATCCGCTACACCTACATGCAGGAAAATATCGCGGACAACTACAGCGAGGCATTGTTAAACTTTTTCAAGTACATCTCCACCTACGATCCCGAGCGGAGCCTGCTCAACTGGATCCACATCGTGACCAAGCGGTTCGTCATGGAGCAGAACCGCCGTCACAGCCGTCTGCCTGTTTCGGAAAACGTGAATGTCTATTCGCTGGCCTCGTCACTGAGCGATGAAGACGACACGCACGGCAACGCTATGGGGATGGAAAACTATCGGGAGTTCTACAATGACGACATTCTGAACGCCCTCGACTCGCTCAAACCCATCTACCGGGAAGCCCTGCTACTTCAACAGGCGGGGTACAAGTTGGAAGAGATCGTCGAGATTTCATACCGCAACGGCAATATGAAAAGCCGGAGCCTCGACACGATGAAGAGCCGGATTTTCCTGGCGAAACAGCAGATGCGCAAACTCATTACGCCCGATGGAGAGAAACGATAAGACCCGTGTGACGGTATCGCTGTTCGAGACGCTCGTGCGCCGGCTCATCGACGCCTCGTTCCGCTTTCCCGGCGGAGAGTCGGGACGGCGGACGGTGGCGGCTTGTTTGGAGCTCCTGCGCATCCACAGCGGCGGGGAGCTCTCCGACGAGCGTATCGCGGACTTCAGCATCTGCCAGGTACATGCCATCAGCCGGTTTGACGGGAACTATCTGGCTTGCCGGTGGATGCCGTCGCACTCCTTCGGACCCAAGGCCCGGGAACGTTTCGCCGCCACCACACCGGTACGCCGTTACCACGAGGACCGATGGCTTCAGGAGGCCGGGCTCAGCCGTACCGCCTTGCCGCTGCTGCTCAAAGACCGGCGGGAACATCCCTTGTGGCAGTTCCTCGATCCGGCATACGAGGAGGCGACCAAACAGCGGGTGGTAAACACGCCTGTGGGCTACTACGTCTGCGGTATTTCGACTTTATTGTGGAATCCGTTTTCGGCCGCCTGCCGGACATGCTCCCGCGCCGAGCTCTGCCGCAAGCGTACCGCCGCCCGTTATCCGGAACTCTACCGCTTACGCCGTGAAGAAGCTGAAAGGAGGAGCCGCTCATGAAAAACGCACCTGCCAATCCTTTATCGGCTGAGTTCCTCTATGAACTCTATGCCGCCGTCCTGCGCTACGATACCCTGTGCGGTGTGGTGGCGGAAAACATGTGCAAGGAGTACCTGCCGGACCGCAGCTTCCAGAAGATTCAGGAGGTCATTGCCAACCATTACCGTACCTACAAGACTCCGCCGACTTATGCCACACTCTCGCAGACATTTCAGGGCGACTACGATGCCATCGAGCTGTTGGAGACCTTCCGCGAGTACGAGGAAGAGAACACCAATACGGAATCTCTTACCGACATGCTCGAAGGCTACATCAAGGGCGTGCGGTTGCAGAAAGTCTATACCGAGGTCGGCAAACTCTACAACCAGAACCGTCCGGACAAGGCCGAGGCGTTGCTCGCCGAATATGCCGGGTGGCTCTCGTCGTTCACGCTCCGCACCACGGCATTCGTGGATGTGGCGAAAACCTTTCGCGAGCGTTTCGAGCACAACCGTCGCCGCGAAGCCGAGAGCCGCGAAAACCGCCTGCCTCAGGTGTGCCGTTTCTATATCCCGTACCTCGACGCTTTGAACGGCGGCCGGAACCTCCGGGGACAACTGACCTGCTTCCTGGCATCGACGGGTGTGGGCAAATCACATCTTGCCAAGCACATCGGCATCCGCGCCGACATCGACGACGGGCTGCATGTGCTGCACTACCAGTTGGAAGGCTCCGAGCAAGAGGCGTTGGACGCCTATTCGGGCGGGATGATTTCCCGCAATGCCTACTACTTCGAGCAAGGGAAGATTTCCGACCGGGAGTTCAAGCACTTCGAGGAGCTGGTGATGAGCTACGCCGGCAGTATCACGGTGCGTTCGTTCCCGCGTTTCGCCGCCCGCATATCGACAATGGACATCAAGAACGGCATCGCCGAATACCGCAAGATCAACGGTTACTCGCCCGATGTGGTCATCGTGGACTCGATGGACCTGCTGACCGACGCCACGCGCCGCCAGTGGGGAGCCGAGCACGAACGCTCCAAACGCATTGCCGTGGCGAACGACCTCAAAGACCTGGCGGCGGACGAGAACGTGTGGATGGTGGTGACCTACCAGAGCACCATTGAAGACCGGGACTGGCTCAATAACGAGCGGAACGTGCTTACGGAGTACAACTGTTCGGAGGCGAAGGGACTGGCACGCCCTTGTACGCACCTTATATCGCTCAACCAGTCGTCGGCCGAGAAAGAGTGTCTGATGCGCCTGCATGTGGCCAAAAGTCGGTTCTTCCGGAAGGGCGACACCATCAAAATCGCCACCGACTACGATAATGAAGTGTTCTATGATCCACAGCGGTCGATGAGTTTAGCGCAGGAGATGTAAGTTTCTTGCGTTTTTTCATTGAATTACAAACGTTTTTGTGTTACTTTTGTAATGATATGCTGGAATATGGAGTAAGCGGGAAACTCGTCAAGAGAGTAAAAGGGATCATCCTTCGCAACTGCAAAGGTCGTAAGATGACGGAGCGGTTTGCGTGCGATGTATGCCGGGTCGTATATGATTCGGGCTGGGTCTATACTGCCGATGGCGGGGATTTTCATATCTGCCATTCCTGCCGCAACAAATACCTTCCGGGCAAAATGCAACGCTGGAGGCTTTATTCCGGCTTTCGAAACGGGTAAGAAGAAGCATTGAAAGGAATGTAGGTACAGATGATAAACAGAGAAGGCTCCCGTGAAGGAGCCTTCTTGCATCTTTTTTATAGTGCAGATATCGTGCCCTGCCGATATGGGCACTGATTAGATGCTGCAAATATAATGTATTATTCTGCGTTTTCCAAATTTTTTGCCGGGAAACCTGTACATTGAAAAATGATAGCATTTGTTTTAGAACCTCTGTCTTTGGCTAACAATCCATCCAAAGACCCGAGCATATCCAGCTGTCTGTTTACGGATATTTTCCCGATCATATAACTTATAACGTTGACAATCCCGCAAATGTTGTGCCTTTCATCTCCCTTTACCGCTCCTGCGGGACCGGATTTAATCGCTTTTGCAAGAGATAAATTGTAAAGGCAGCTACCGTGCGCACAAGCATTCCGGATAATCCGTATCGTTTCGATGTAGTTGATGAATACACCGATGCCGCAACCGTAATGCGCCGCAATCTTCTGCTGCACTTGCCGGTCTTTCAAATTGAGATACAATGAACAAATATTCCCCAGCGTCATAAACTCCACCGTTTTCCATGCCGGAGCGAAACGATCGTTTATGTATTTCTTGTGATGCCTTTTGATGACCGGATTTTCCCGTATTGTTTTATAGATCTTCTCTTCAAAAGAATCGACATAGGATTTGTTGACGACATTCGGGTCGGCAAACCACGTTGGGGATGACTTAAAGCAATTCGATACGGTATATACGATGTAAGTACGAAGATTTACCTCAATTCTATTCAAGTAGTTGAGCAGGATATTTCTCAAATCATAATCGAAATAGTAAAGCGAAACAATATCCTGAAATCTGGTTCCCTCCTTGACCTGGTGGTCTCTGTCATCCAACTTTGGGAATGTCTTTTCAAAAGGGAAAAAGTAAAATCCCAATCGGTAGAAGCCTATATCCAAAAGGTTCTCTTTCGCCTTGGCTTCATTTTCTATCGTAACACCTCGTTCTTTCAAGAGCTTTATTTGTTCTTCTATGGTAGTAGCCTGTTTCATACGCATATTCTATAAACGTTTCAAAGATAGCGATTTTTCGTGAGCTAACCCATTTTAACATTCGATTCTGATATGAAAGCGTGAAAAATTCTTCTTTCCATAACCCATAGCCGCATGCTACGGCTATTTCTTTATATGTACGTCACAGGGAGAGAATATGAATTACTTGTGGCCGAGCTCCGAGCGGAACTCGTGGCACGGACGGACGGCGGCGGAAAGAACCTCATCGCCCGGTGTCCGTTTTGCGGTAAGGAGGGGAAGTTCGGGGTCTATATTGGCAAGGAGACGGTGCGGAAGAAACCTTTCATGGCGCACTGCTTCTCGTGCGGACGTTCGACCACGACTTTGGGGAAGCTGCTCGAAAGCCTCGGTCGGATGGACCTGCTGCCAACGGAAACGGTAGCTTTCGATGCACCGCTTCCCAATGTGCTGTTCCCGTTAGAGGAAACAGAAGATGAGGTGGACGACGAATTGGGCATCGTTTCCCTGCCCGAATACTGGCGACGTGCCTTTACCCATCCTTATCTGCAAAGCCGGGGATTTACCTACGACGATTACGACCGCTTTCCGGTGGGCACCACCTGCCGGCTGAACCGCCGCTGGGACGACTACGTGATTTTCCCCGTCATCGACGCGGGCGACACGGTGGGTTACGTGGCGCGCCATACGTGGAGCAAGGAGGAAATCGACCTCCATAACCGTCGTGCCGCACGGAACGGAGACTACAAGGCGTTGCGCTGGCGCAACTCCACTGAGAACGACTTCGTGAAATTGCTCTACCACTACGACGGCATCGTGGAGGGCGAAACCGACACGGTCATCCTGACCGAAGGCATCTTCGACGTGGTCGCCCTGACCCGCAAATTAGACCTGTACGACAACCGCCGTATCGTCGCCGTCGCCACTTTCGGAAAGAAAATCTCCCGCACCCAGATATACAAGCTCCAGACGAAAGGCGTCCGCACGGTGGTCATCGGTTACGACGGTGATGCCGTGGAGGCCGTCAAACATACTGCCTCGGAGCTCTCCGCCTATTTCGAGGTCTTCGTGGCGGACATTCCTGATCCGGAGAAAGACTGGGAAGACCTTACGGCGGAAGAGATTTACCGTGTTTTCGCCTACGGATTGAAAACGCCCATTGAATATCAACTCACTAAAATACAACAGAAATAGCATGAACGAATTACATGAATGGCTGGAAGCGCACCGCATCGCTTATCGGCCCATAGACCGTGAAGTGGTCGAAATCGAAGGTCTCGGCAAACTGTTCCTCGCGGACCTTTCCGGGGTGGAGTCGATTTTCCGCGTGCGAGGCGCAGAGGTGGAATTCAACCTGATGGAACGTCCGGAAGTGCTGCTGTCCGAGGGCATCGAATACGTCGTCTTCCCGTTCGGGGACAACTGGTACTACTACGCCCTACGGGAGGGCTTCGGGTTGAACATCCTCAAATACGTGGGCCGTCGTGTGCCCTGCAAGCGGCGGACGGCGTTCGTGAACTTGGGCGTACACACTCCCTACGAACTGCTCAACGCCTCGGGTGACGTGTCGCGGTGGGTGCGGAAAGCCGTGTGGATGGGCCATACCGCCCTCGGCATTTGCGACCGGAACACGATGGGCGCCACGTTGGCATTCCAGAAAGCCTGCGATAAGGCAGGTCTTCGTCCCGTCATCGGATACACCTGCACGCTGACGCACGAGGGTGAAAAGGTGGAGGTGAAAATCTACTGCCAAAGCCAGCGCGGCCTCAGGAACCTGCTGCGCATCCAGAAAGCCGTCATGGTGGATGCCGATGACGCCACCGTTCCGCTTCCCGAACTGCTCCGCCGGGGCGAAGGGAACGTGCTGGTGTTCGGCAAACTTTCCCCGTGCTGGATGGAGAAAAACCTGCATGCGGTAAAAGCCTTGCGGGAGACCTTCGATAACGTGTTCTACCAAGTGGACCTCTCGGCATATAAGGCCGAGAGGTTGGATGCCGAGGTACTGAAAGCGATCGCTCATTTCTTCCATACCTTCTACGACGAGCGGAACGACAGCTTCTTAATCGAGCCGGTACTCATCACCGACTGCTACTATCCGGACAGAGACGAGGCTCGCACGAAAATCGTGCTGAACAAAATCGCCACTGGCGCCGCCCATGCCCAGAGCGACGACCAATACTTCAAAGACATCGACGAGCATTATGCCGCCGTCCGTGCGCTCTTCGACGGGGAACGGTGGGACACGGACGCGCTTTTCGAGCGGATGTGCCGCCATACGGTGGAGATCGCCGAGGGAGCCGAAGCCCGTTACCAGACCGAGCGGAACTACATGCCCCGTTACGACATGACGGCGGCGGAGCGACAGCGTTACGGCGACCGTTACACGATGTTCAGAGAGTTGTTGGAAGACGGTTTCCGGCGGCTCGTGCCCCGGGAGCGTTCGGAAGAGTACCGCAAGCGGTTGGAGAAAGAGGTTTATATCCTCGAATCGACCGACAACATCGATTACATGCTCGTGCAGTACGACACCGTGAACTGGGCACGTCGAAGCGGCATTCTCGTCGGGTGTGGGCGCGGTTCCGCTGGCGGTTCGCTCGTACTCTACCTGTTGGGCATCACACTCATCGATCCCATTCAGTACAACTTGCTCTTCGAGCGATTCCTGCTGCCCGAGCGTGCCGGTCTCTATCCCGACCGGGTAACCCGCCTGACCAACCGCGTGCTGTCGGATTACGCCGTCCGCATACGCTTCGACAACGGGGTGACGCTGCGCCTCGACCGGGACGCCAAGTTGGTGATTGTCCGTGACGGGAACTGCCTCACGGTCTATGCCGACCAACTCCGGGAATCGGACGACGTGCTTTTCGACAACCGTGATCTGTTGTTCAACCTGCAAAGCGACCTCCTATGAAAGTGCAGAGCATCCAAACGGAAATATTGACGAAGCCCGTATCGGTAGCGGACAGCTTCGCAGGCGACGGCTACCGGCAGGGTCCCGGCGGCCAGCTTCCCGACGTGGACATCGACTTTCAGTCCGACCGCCGGCAGGAGGTCAAGGAGTATTTGGAGCGGCGGTACAACACCGACGGACGGCAGCAGGTCTTTTCCGCCGGTACGCTCACGACCCTCAAGATGAAAGCCGTGCTGAAAGACGTCAGCCGCGTACATCGGGTACCGGTCAGCACGGTGAACTACATCACGGCCATCTTCGGGGACGACAACATGACCTGGACCGACCTCTTTAAGTTAGCCGCCACCAACCCGAAAGTCCGCGACTTCATTCGACGGTATCCGAGGGTCATCGAGGACATCCGTCCGCTTATGGGGCAGCCGCGTTCAGGCTCGGTGCATGCCTCCGCCATCATCATCACACCCAAACAGCAGGACGGCGAGCCGATGGAGTGCTTCGACTACACGCCCATCAAGCGAGTGGACGGACTGCTCATTTCCGAACTGGACGGATATTCCATCGACGAGGTGGGCTTGCTGAAAAACGACTGCCTCGGTATCAAGGAGCTGTCGAAAATACAGGCCGTCATCGACATCTGCAATCGAGAATACGGTGCGGGGCTCACTTTCGAGGGCATCGTGCGCGGCGGACTGGACGACGAAAAGACGTACCGTATCCTTGCGGAAGGCTACACGCAGAACGTTTTCCAGTTCTCCTCGCCGGGCATGACCCGCTTCCTGCAAGACATGCGCCCGGAGTGCATCGGCGACTTGATTGCCGCCGGTGCCTTGTACCGTCCGGCAACGCTCGATTCGGGTTCGGCCGAAAAATACCTGCTCTGCCGCAGGGAAGAGGTCGCGCCCGTTTACCTGTGGGGAACCTACGATGCCCTGAAAAACACCTACGGCGTGCTGGTCTTTCAGGAACAGCTCGCCCAGATGGCCCGTGAAGTCGGCGGCTTCTCGCTGGCCGAGGGTGTGCGGCTGCTGAAACTCATCTCCAAAAAGAAAATCGACGTCATCCGCGCCATGAAAGAGAAGTTCATGACGGGAGCTGCCGCCAAAGGGTGTCCCAAAGAAGACGCGGAACACATCTGGGAGATGATCGAGGCCGGTGGCGGTTACCTGTTCAATGCCAGTCATGCCACGGCATACGCCGTCACCAGCTACGTAGGTGCCTACCTCAAAGCCAACTATCCGACGGCGTTCTACACCGTGGCGTTGCAGTGGGCCGACGACAAGGAGATTCCGCTGCTGATGTCCGAGATGGAACTCTGCTCGAAAGCTCGCATCGTACCGCCTGAAATCAACACCTCCCGACAGGCATTCTTCACCGACTACGCCTCCGATGAGATCTTCTGGTCGCTCAGCCGCATCAAACAGCTCGGAGCCAAAGCCGTTGCCTGCATCGTCAAGGAGCGCGAGAAAAACGGTCCTTATGCCTCGGTGGAGCACTTCATCCACCGGATATTCCGGTACAAATTGAAGAAATACGCCTACTGGGACGACCCTGACGATGCCGAAGAATCCGTGCGGGTGCCGGTCAATGCCCGGCATGTGCGGAACATGATTCTGTCCGGATGCTTCGACAAGGTGGAAGGTATCGGAGCGGTAACGGAGCGTTACGGCCTGCTTGCTCGGGCAGCGGCTGAATTAGGCTTCACGCTTTCGGAGAAAGACTTCCCCGCGGAACTGGTCGGGCGACATTACTTCTGGAGCCGTCAGCAGATTGCCGTGTCGGGCATCGGTTCTGTGGATTACCGCCGCATCTTCGAGGCATCCGAAGCCCGTGCGCTCGTGAAAGGCAAAGCCTCCTACCTGAGCTTGCACGATGTGCTCGAACCGGCCAGCGACGGACGGCGTGCCGCCGTATGCGCCTCCGTCACGGAGCTGTCCGAGCACACGTACAAAGACCGGATGAGCGGCGAACGTAAGCGGTTCGTCAAGCTGACGCTGCAACAGAACAACGACGTGGCGGAGATGGTCTGTTGGAGCGAGACCTGCGAAACCCACTGGGAGAAAATCTCCGCCCTGAAAGACCATATCGTCATCGTATCGGGCTTGGTCCGGTACAGCGACTATTCCGGCACGAACAACCTGCAAAGTACCAAATCAACAATCATTCATATCGTATGAAAACCAACTTATTCGGATAAATATGGCAGCACCCAAGACAGAACAAGGAATCTATACGGCCGTCGTCCTCGACTTCGAGACCGGCGGTCTGGACTGCACGCGCTGCGCCTGCACGCAGATCGCCATGCAGGCCGTGCGGCTCGACACTTTCGAGGTGTTGGGACGCTATGCGAACTACATCGCCCCTTACGACAAGCAGCCTTTGGGCGGGGCACCCAAACGCAAAGTGCTCAAGACACGTCGGGAGATCGAGAAAGAGAACACTTCCGAACCGATGGACTATGAGGCCGCCGCACTAAACTATACCGACATCACGATGGACTTGCTGCAAACACGGGGCATTCCTTTGAAGCAGGCAGCGGCAGATGTCATCGACTTCGCCCGCAAGCATACCCTGAGCAAGGGCGTCCGTTACAAACCCGTGCTTATCGGGCAGAACATCCCGTTCGACGCGGGTTTCCTGCAACAGATGATGGCTTATGCCGGGTTGCTGAAAGAGTTCGCGCAGGTGTTCGCCGGTACGACGGACTTTTTCGGAAACTTCCAGCCCCATTACCTCGACACCATCGACCTGGCACGGCTCTGTTTAGCCGCCGATCCGCAGGTCACATCTTACAAACTGGAGCTGGTGGCCGAACGTCTCGGTATCGAGCTGGACGATGCTCATGATGCCGATGCCGACGTGACGGCCACACGGGAAGTGGCCGCTCTGTGCTGCCGCCGTCTGCGGCAGAACGGAGACATGGATATTTCGCAGCAGCGGACACCGAAAACGAGGGATCATTTCAAAATCTGAAGCTATGGAAGAGAAGAAAGAAGACAAGATAGAACGGGTCACGTTCCGGGTGGAAGACCGCATGACCTACGGGGTATTAAACTACGACGGCAACGAGCTGATGGCCGCCATTACGGGGTATGACCTGAACGTAGTGTTCAACATGCGGCTCATCAACTCGCTGGCGGATGCCGAAGCATGCGCCGACGCACTGGCCGATGTGTTTTACCAGACACTGATGGAGCAGCTTATCTCCAGAAAGGCGGATTTTATTCAACCGCCGAAAGAGCAAACCTCTATTCTTTAACAAAGAACTCCGGCCCGGACTTCTCCGGGCCTTTTTCAAAGACTGACCGATGAAAAAGAAAGATAACGACAAGACTGCCGAGGTGCTACCGGCGGTACCGGTTCCGCTGGCCGACAAGCCGCTGACCGAAGAGGAAGACAAGTTCTGCGAGCTGTACGTTTCCGGCGGTCCGCTCTATGCCGGCAACCACCGCAAGTGTTACGAGGAGGTGTTCGGCAAGGGCAAGAACGTGCCCATCGCCAGCCGTCTGCTGCTGGGTAGGCCGCATATCTCGACCCGCATTCGGGAGATGATCGACAGCGTACAGTTCGACGTCGAGACCATCGCCACCCGGTTGCAGGTGGCCGAAACACTCAAAGCGGTAATGAGTGAAACCTCCTCGGCCGAGTACACCGACAAATTTGGCGTACCTCTTTCTCCTGCACCGTTGCGTGCCGTAGCCGTCAATGCCGCCAAAGCCCTCATGGAACTTTATCCCATCAAATGCTCACAGGAAACCAAACTCCGTATCGACGGCGGTGAGGGCGGCGTAGTCTTCAATGTCATCGTACCGCAACCCACGCCCCATGAGTGAAAATAGAAACCGACCGAAGTTCAGCTGCCGCACGGCGGAACGGGTGCTCTACATCCTCGTTATCCTCGGTTTGTTACTGTACGGACTACTGCGGGATTCCGAGGTCGCCGCCCGGCTTATGGAGGCTCTCACGAACGCTTTTTCCATCTTAATACAAAATCCATCATGACACAAGTAAGAAACTTCATCAGCGACAACTTCCGGACGATTATCATCATCGTCTCATTCGTCGTGACACTCTATGTGCAGCACGTCAGCAACACCGAGCATATCAACGAACTGACACGCCGCTGCCAGACGCTGGAGGTGAAAGTGCAGGACCAGTACGAACGCATCGATGCCATCAAACTCGACAAGGCCGTCTTCGAGGCCACCATGACCCAGTTCACCTCCTTGCAGACCGACATCCGGGAGATGCGGGAAGACATCAAGGAACTCTTAAAGCAAAAACGATAAGCGATTGAGAGGACGTAAGGAATCTAAATTACTATTCATCAAATAAAAAGCATTATGATTGCAAGAAATTCAAAAGTGAAGATAGTGGCATCGTCCCAGCTTACGGAGATGATGCTGGAAGAACTGGTCGGGAAAACGGGTGTCGTGTCGGAAGACCTTACCGGTCCCGAACGTCGCGGATGCAAGGGATATATGGTGTTCCTCAAAGACCCGTACCAGGAGGAATACGAGTGGTTCATCCCCGCAGAATCCGTCCGCCATGCGTAGGATTACCCTGTATCTGAGCCTCGCCGTGCTGTTGCTCGGCGGGGCTGTCGCAGTTCTATGGCAGCGCAACGGCTATCTCAAGGAGGAACGCAACCGCTATCGGAGCAATACCGAAGCGTTACTGTCGGAGATGAAGCGTATCCGGGTGGATTCGACGACGATGGCTGTGGATGTGAATGCGCTGCGGTTTCGGGTGGACGAATACAAGCGACTGCGTGCCGAGGATGTCGAGAAGATAAAGCGGCTCGGGGTAAAAATCAAGAATCTCGAAGCGGCTGCACGGCATGAGGTCGAGGTAGCCGGACCGATAGATGCCGTGATACGGGACACGGTCGTCGTGCGCGATACGGTTCCGATACTACGCCAGAAAGTAGAAATGCTGACTCCGCATATACAGCTTACGGGAATCATCGAGGACAACCGGCTGAGGGGCGAGATACGGGTGCCGGTGACGCTGCGGCAGGCGGTATGGGTGGAATATAAAGGTTGGTGGTTCTGGCGACGGGTAAAGGCCGTGCACCAGACTATTTCGAGCGACAACCCGTATGCGGAAATCCGGTATTCGGAGTACATACAAATAACAAAGAGCAACCGGTAAATCAAGGTTTACCGGTTGCTCTGATTTTTCTACGCAGTGTCTGTCAGTAGAGTTTTATTTCTTCTCTACCTCCATCCCATGAACATGCGGGCGGTTTCGGCATCGTGGTGGTCAAAGAAGAGACTGCGTCCTGTGTCGAGCGTTGCGATGGCGGCCATCTCCTCGTCGGAGAGCGCGAAATCGAAGATGTCGATGTTCTGTCGCATGCGCTCGATATGGGTCGATTGGGGGATGATGATGACGCCGCGCTGAATGAGCCAGCGCAGGGCGACCTGCGGCACCGATTTGCCGTGTCGGGCGCCGATCTCGGCCAGCAGCGGATTGGTGAAGAATCCGTTGCGCCCCTCGGCCAGCGGGGCCCACGACATGATGCGCGTGCCGAACTCCTCCATGATTCTTTGAGGTTCTATCTGTTGGTCGAAGACGTGCGTCTCGACCTGATTGACCGCCGGGACGATTTCCATGTTGCTGGCCAGGTCGATGAAGTGGTCGGGATAGAAATTCGAGACACCGATTGCGCGGAGTTTTCCCTCTTTATACGCCTCTTCCAAAGCGCGATAGGCTCCGTAGCGGTCGCAGAAGGGTTGGTGCAGCAGCATCAGGTCGATGTAGTCGGTCTGCAAGCGGCGCAGACTCTCGTCGATGGAGGCCTTCGCCTTTTCGTAGCCGTAGTTGGAGATCCAGACTTTCGACACGAGGAAAATCTCCCGGCGGTCGATGCCGCTGTGGCGCACAGCGTTGCCTACGCCCTCCTCGTTGTGGTAGGCCTGCGCCGTGTCAATCATGCGGTAGCCGGCACTCAGGGCGTCGCTTACGCACCGCTCGCACTCGGCGGGCGACACCTGATAGACGCCGTAACCCATCTGGGGCATCTCGACGCCGTTGTTCAATTTTACCGTATTCATGGTCTTTATTTTATCATGTCGATATTGCGCAACCACGTTGCGATGTTCTGTTCGTTGATCCGTCCGCTCGTCAGTCCCTCGCCGGTCAGGTGTTCGGCTGCCGGGGTCAGCTCGACGATGCGTGCCAGCGTCTCGTCGCGGTAGGTCGAGGCATAGGTGCAGAACGGCACGACGGTCTTGCCTTCAAAATCGTAACTCTCGGCAAAAGTGCAGATAATCATCGGAGTAGTCCACCACCACACGGGACAGCCTATGAACACCGTATCGTAATCGTTCCAATTCTCGACCTCGTTTGCGATAGCCGGGCGAGCGTTATTTTCCTTCTCCTCGCGTGCCACGACGGTACATGGTGTATACTCGGTCGGATAGGGAACGACTGGCTCGATGCGGAACAGGTCTGCTTCGGTCAGGTTTGCGATCTGCTGCGCCATGCGCTGCGTCGTGCCGCCCCAGCTGAAATAGGCGACGAGGATTCTGCTCCCGCTGGTCGGGGTGTCGGGATCATCGCCCGGCTGCTGCGGTTCGTCGGGAGTCTCCGGCGTGTCGGGATTGTCAGGAGTGTCGGGAATTTCCGGCGAGTCGTCTCCGTCGTCCGGATTCACGGGCGTTTCGGTTCCCGGTGTCTGGGGTTCTTTTTCGTCTTCGGGCGAGCAGGCGCCGAATGCCATGACGGCCGCAGCCATCATCAGATAGATCAGATACTTTTTCATATTGTATTGTAGTTTATCGGTTGTTCTACGGTTATCCGTGTGCAAAATTAGATAGGTCCGTTCGTATCGGCGGAATAAAAAACACGGCTCGAATTACCATTTTTTCGGGAATCGGTTCCGTGTCGATGCAAAAACCGAAATAAGTGCAGTTTCTGCCGAAATTCTTGTAATACTGGCTCGGTTCCTTCGCTCTAATTTTGCATTGTCGAAAAAATAAAACAGATATGAAAAGAAAAATCTTTATCGGCCTTGCTGTACTGGCCTCAATGATAGGCAGCACCTCTTTCGCACAGGGTACGTACCAGACTACTGCCGACGTACCGATGGTACAACTCAATAACGGTATTCTGATGCCGCAGTTCGGACTGGGAACCTTCCTCCAACCCTCCGACGAGGTATGCGAGCAGTCGTGCCTCACGGCTTTGCGCGCCGGCTACCGGCACATCGACACCGCCCACGCCTACAACGACGAGGAGGGCGTAGGCCGCGCCGTGAAGACGTTCATGGCCGAGAGCGGCACGCCGCGCGAGCAAATTTGGATCACCTCGAAACTTTGGCCAACGGAATACGGCGAAGGTACGACGATGAAAGCGATCGACGAAATGTTGGAGCGGCTGCAACTGGATTATATCGATCTGCTGTATGTCCACCAGCCTGTGGGCGATTTCGTCGGTGCATGGCGCGATATGGAGAAAGCCGTTGCTATGGGTAAGGTGCGTGCGCTGGGCATCAGCAACTTCGATGCGAGCGACGAGGTGTTCGAGCGCATCATGACCGAATCGCGCGTGAAACCTGCCGTGCTTCAGATCGAGTGTCATCCTTATGCGCAACGGTTGGCTATGCGCGAGAAGGTAAAACCCTACGGTATCCACATCACCTGTTGGTTCCCGCTGGGCGGCGCCATGTCGAATGGTGCGCTGCTGAAAGACCCGACCATCATGAAAATCGCCGAAGCGCACGGCAAGACCCCGGCGCAGGTGATTCTGCGCTGGCACATACAGGAGGGGTTCTCGGCCATTCCCGGGGCTTCGAATCCCGATTACATCAAAGAGAACATCGCGATTTTCGATTTCAAGCTGACCGACGGGGAGATGGAGCAGATGCGTGGATTGAATAAAGAAAAGCGGTTCTTCAACATGTCGCTCGAAGAAAAAGAACGTGCCTATCTCGGCAAGATGCAGATTCCGACACAGAGATAAATGATATAACGATATTAATAACAACGATATGAACGACTTTATCTATCAATATCCCGTCCGGCAGTATTTCGGCAAGGGATGCGCCGAGGAGGCGATCAAAAGCGAACTCCGAAAGGCAGGAACGAATGTCCTGCTGGCCTATGGCGGCGGTTCGATCAAACGCACAGGCCTGTACGACCGTATCGTTACGTGGCTCACGGAGTGCGGCAAGCAGGTAACGGACTTCGGCGGCATCATGCCCAATCCGACCTATCGAAAGGTGCAGGAGGGCGCACGGTTGGTACGCAAAAATAATATCGACTTCATCCTGGCCGTAGGCGGCGGTTCGGTCATCGACTGCTGCAAGATCGTGTCGGCGCAGGCCATGACGGACGAGGACGTCTGGGACATGTGGTACGACGATCACCGGCTGCCGACCGATTTCGTCCCGATGGGAGCCGTCGTTACGGCATCCGGCACGGGCGCCGAACAAAACAACGGAGCAGTGATTACCCACGAGGAGAAAAAGTTGAAACAACCGCTTTTCGGTGCGTTCCACTCCTTTGCCGTGCTGGACAGCGACCTGACCAAGAGCGTACCCATGAAGCAGGTCGTAAGCGGTGCATTCGACACCCTGAGCCATTGTATGGAGACCTACATGGGCAAACCGCAGGCGACGAATCTCTCCGACGAGATCAACGAGGCGATCATGCGGAACGTAATCAAGAATCTGCGGGCTCTTATCGCCGATCCCGACGACGACTTCGCCCGAGGCGAGCTGATGTGGGCTTCGGCGATGGCCGAGAACGGCATGCTCAAACTCGGCAAGCAAACCGATTTCCAGTGCCACATGATCGAACATGCCGTAGGTGCCTATACCGACTGCAACCACGGGCAGGGTCTGGCCGTGATTCACGGAGCCCTCTACCGTCGTTTGCTGGAAGCCGGCAGGGAGAAACTGGCCCGTATGGCGGAAACCGTATGGGGTGTGAAAGGCATCACGGTCGAGGAGACGGCTATGCGTGGAGTCGAGGCACTCGAAGCGTTCATCCGCGAAATCGGACTTCCTGCCCGTTGGAGCGAAATGGACATTACGTACGAATCGGTGCTTAGGGCCGCAGCCGACACATGTATCATCACTCCGGGATGTTGCCATAAGTTTACGAGAGATGAAATTTTCGAACTGTTGATAGAGAGAATATAAACAGGGTAAAAAATATGAAAAAGAGAAATATTATCGGCGGAATGTTGGCTGCCGCTTGCTGTTCAGCCGTTCTTTGTGCTTTTGCCGCCCATGAAAATACGGACGCTCGTGCAATGGCCGTTTCAGGACAGCAAACACCGACCGCTGTTTCCCATGCGGGCGGAAAAGTCCTCGTAGTTTACTTTTCCGTTCCCGAGACGGACGGCGTGGATGCCTCGTCGGGCGCGAGCCGGGTGATAAAGGATGGTAAACTGCAAGGTAATACCGAGTACGTGGCTTCCGTTATCAGCGAAACAACGGGTAGCGATCTTTTCGAAATAAAGACCGTCCACACCTATCCCGGTTCGCATAAGGCTCTGATCGATGCCGCGAAAGTGGAAATCGACAACAATGCCCGTCCGAAACTGGCTACGCATATCGAAAATCTGAAGGATTACGACGTGGTGTTCGTCGGGTTCCCCAACTGGTGGTACGACATGCCGATGCCGCTCTACTCGTTCTTCGACGAGTATGATTTCGGCGGCAAGACCGTCATCCCGTTCTGCACGCACGGCGGCAGTCGCTTTTCGGGAGCAATCAAAACCATTCGCGAACTGGAACCCCAAGCCACCGTACTCGACGGATACTCTGTTGCTCGCGAACGGGTGGCGGATTCCGAAGAGGGCATATTGAAGTGGCTGGAGAAAATCGGAATGAAAAAGTAGCGGGACAAAAGGATACTGCAAGCCGTTTTTCCGACAACATGCCGGAAAAACGGCTTTTATATGAGCCAATGGACAAAGAGATGTTTACCGTAAAAATCGCATTACATCCCGTAATTTCTGTAAGGTGCTCCTTGATGGCATTATCTATCTTTGCCTTAGTTATAACTATTGAATATCAGAGATATGGATACGAACAATAAAATTACTCGCCGGAGTGCTCTGAAGCGCATGGGAGCAGCCGTAATAAGCGTTGCTGCTGCGTCGTCCGGCTTGTTCTCGCTGACATCGTGCGAGGCAAAGCGAAAAAAGCGCATCGTGCTTTATTTTACCGGAACCGGCAACAGTCTCTATGTTGCCCGTCAGCTTGCCGGAAAGCATGCGGAGGTGCTGAGCATTCCGCAAATGGTCAAACAGGGACGCTACGAATTCGAGGCCGATGAAATAGGGATCGTCTATCCCATTTACGGGCACATGCCGCCCTATATGGTACGGCAGTTCATCCAAAAGGCGCGGTTGAAATCCGCCTACAAGTTCGCTGTGCTGACCTACGGCGCACGGAAATGCGATGCGGTGGAGATTTGGGACGGCATATCCCGGAAAGCGGGTCATGCGTTCGACTACATCGGCACTATCATAATGGTGGACAACTGGCTGCCTAATTTTGACATGAACGAGCAGATCTTGATCGACAAGCATATTCCGAAGAATCTGCAAAAAATCGCTGCCGATCTTGCCGAACACAAACGGTGGCACGAGCCCGTGACGGAGGAGGAACGGCAGATGCACCGGGGATTCATGCAGTGGACAGGGCTCGACCCGGAGGTGGGGTTTCTGATGAAAAGCGAGCAGAGCTTCACCGTGACCGATGCCTGCATCGGCTGCGGCGCCTGCGTCTCGGTATGCCCGCGCGGCAACTATGAACTGACGTCGGCCGGCGTGAAGATGCAGGGCGACTGCGAATATTGCTTCGCCTGCATCCAGAACTGTCCGCAGAAAGCCATCCGCTTCCTCCGGGCGAAAGACGAATCGTTTCCCGACGGCAGGGAAAGAAATCCCGATGCCCGATACCGCAACGAGCACATCTCGCTGATGGACATCAAGCGTGCTAACAATCAATTCTGAACAATATGGTACTGAAAAAGATAAGAGTGGCTTTTGCAGCGGTGTTTTTCATCGCGGTTACGGCTCTGTTTCTCGACTTCACGGGAACAGTTCATGCGTGGCTTGGCTGGACGGCGAAGATTCAGTTCTTGCCGGCCTTGCTTGCCTTGAACCTCGGAGTGGTTGTCGGGCTGGTCGTACTGACGCTGCTGCTGGGGCGGGTTTATTGCTCGGTCATCTGCCCGTTAGGCGTGATGCAGGACATCGTGTCGTGGATAAACGGACGGCGGAAAAAGAAGAAATACCGGTTTTCCTATTCTCCCGAAAAGAGGTGGCTGCGTTACGGGGTGCTGGGACTATTCGTCGTGGCTCTGGTTGCCGGAATCGGCTCGTTCGCAGCCTTGCTTGCCCCGTACAGTTCCTACGGGCGTATCGCCTCGAATCTGTTCGTCCCGCTTTACAGCTGGGGTAACAACCTGCTGGCCTACTTCGCTGAACGGGCGGACAGCTATGCCTTTTACGAAACCGAGGTGTGGCTGAAAAGCCTGCCGACATTCGCAATCTCTGTCGTAACATTCGTTGCGCTGGTTGTGTTGGCATGGCGGAACGGACGAACCTACTGCAATACGATTTGCCCGGTGGGGACGGTGCTCGGCTTTCTCTCCCGTTTCTCGCTGCTGCGCATTACGATTGACGAGAGCAAGTGCAATGGATGCGGACTCTGTTCGCGCAAATGCAAGGCGGCGTGCATCGACGGTAAGGAGCATCGGGTAGATTACAGCCGCTGTGTGGCATGTATGGATTGCATCGAAACTTGCAAGCATGGGGCTGTCGGATTCCGGTTGAGAACAAAGAACTCCAACGGTTCGGCGACGGGAAAACCTGCGCAAGAGTCCGGTGATGAACGAATCGATACCGCCCGCCGCAGTTTCCTGACAACGACGACTCTTGTTGTAGCGACCGCCACCCTGAAAGCGCAGGAGAAGAAGGTGGACGGCGGACTGGCAGCCATTGCCGACAAGAAGATTCCCGACCGTGCAACTCCGATCGTTCCTCCCGGAGCGCAGAGCCTGCGTAACATGGCCGCGCATTGTACGGCCTGCCAGCTCTGTGTGTCGGTATGTCCCAATGGTGTACTGCGTCCCTCAACGAAACTGGAAACCCTGATGCAGCCGGAAGCATCCTACGAACGGGGCTATTGTCGTCCGGAATGCACGAAGTGCTCGGAGGTCTGTCCTGTGGGAGCGATTCTGAAAATCACGACAGCCGACAAGTCTGCTATTCAGATCGGCCATGCTGTATGGATAAAAGAGAACTGCGTGCCGCTGACCGACGGCGTGGATTGTGGCAACTGCGCCCGGCATTGCCCGGCAGGAGCCATACTGATGGTTCCGTCCGATCCGGATATGGAGGATTCGCCCCGCATCCCCGTAGTGAATACCGAGCGTTGCATCGGGTGCGGCGCCTGCGAAAACCTTTGTCCGGCACGTCCGTTCAGTGCCATCTACGTCGAAGGACATGAACGGCATCGAATCATATAAAACCAAAGATTATGAGTGAACCAAAAGATATAAACCGCCGGGAGTTTCTGAAACGTCTCGGCATAGGTGCAGCCGCCACGACCACTGCCTTGGTGGGCTGCGATTCCAAAAATAATCCCGTTACGGGCAACCGCTCCGCGTCGGGCGAGGTTCCGACCGACAAGATGACCTACCGTACCAACCCGAAAACCGGCGAAAAGGTTTCCGTTCTGGGCTACGGCTGTATGCGCTGGCCGATGAAGCCTGCCGATGACGGCAGCGGCGAAATCATCGATCAGGAAGCTGTCAATGCCTTGATCGATTATGCCCTTGCGCATGGTATCAACTATTTCGATACCGAACCGCCTTATTGTCAGGGCCTTTCGGAGAAAGCTACGGGCATTGCTCTGAAACGGCATCCTCGCGATTCCTACTACATCGCCACCAAGATGTCCAACCACCGTTTGGTCGGACAAGGGTTGTCGCCGCAGGAGCTGTTCGATGCTTCCGTGCAGATGTACCGCAACTCTTTCCGGGACTTGCAGACCGACTATATCGACTACTATCTGCTGCACATTGTCGGGATGGGCGAAGGCCTGCCCACACTGATGGAGCGGTTTTTCGACAACAACCTGCTCGACTTCCTGCTGAAAGAACGTGAAGCTGGACGCATCCGCAACCTCGGCTTCTCCTACCACGGCGATATCCGGGCATTCGACTATCTACTTTCGCGCCATGATGAATTTCATTGGGATTTTGTGCAGATTCAGATGAACTACATGGACTACCGCCATGCGTCGGGCAGGAATTTCAATGCGGAATACCTCTACGCTGAACTGGATAAACGGAATATTCCCGTGGTGGTCATGGAGCCACTGTTGGGCGGACGCCTTGCCGGACTGACCGACCACCTGAACGCACGCCTCAAACAGCGCCGCCCCGATGAAAGCATCGCTTCGTGGGCGTTCCGTTTTGCCGCCTCGTTTCCCCGGGTGCTGACCGTGCTGAGCGGCATGACCTACATGGAGCATTTGCAGGACAACATCCGCACCTTTGCACCGCTCGACCCTTGTACGGACAAGGAGTTCGCTTTGCTCGAAGATACGGCGCAGACCATGCTCAAATATTCTTCGGTTCCCTGTACGGCGTGCCAGTATTGCATGCCCTGCCCCTATGGGCTGGATATTCCGGGCATCTTCGCCCACTACAACAAGTGCATCAACGAGGGCAACATAATCTCATCTTCGCAAGATGAGAACTATCGGAAAGCTCGTCGCGCCTTCCTCGTGGGTTACGACCGCAGCGTACCGCGCCTGCGACAGGCGAACCATTGCATCGGCTGTAACCAGTGCGTACACCACTGTCCGCAGAACATTGACATTCCGGCGCAGATGCAGCGGATAGACCATTTCGTAGAACAACTTAAACAAGGAAAATTACAATAGATAAATTGAATATGAAAGATTTTATTTTCAGAAATGACACGAAACTTTTGTTTCGCAATGATATACGGACAACCATCGCCGAAATAGCCAAAGGGCACAATGTCATGTTCGTTTATGGCGACGGCTCCGTAAAGCGAAACGGCTGCCACGATGATATCGTGCAGACTTTGACCGAAAATGGCATTCCCTTCGTGGAATACGGAGGCTCCTCGCGCGAGTTCGCCAAAATAGAGGAGGGCATCCGGACTGCCAAGGCAAACGGCATCACGATGATTATCGGAGCCGGCGGAGCGAGCGTGATGGACTGCGCCAAGTTGATGGCTTTCGGCTTCTATCACGAATCCGACCTCTGGGACTATGTGAAAGGGAAAAATCCCTACGGTCTGGAACGTCTGCCGCTCGCGCTGATCCCCACCTATCCCTCCAGTGGTTCCGAAAACGGTCTGGGTGCGGTCTCCGTTGATTCGCGAACCGGAGATTTCGGAACGGCATACGGTATCGCCGCCGACTATGCGATTCTTTGTCCCCGATATTCGCTGACTTTGGACCGAGAGATGACGGCCTACACGGGACTCGTAACGCTGGTCCAGCTCTCGGCCTGCATTCTCGGCGACAAGAATAAAATGTCCTACGATGCGGGAATTTCCTATATCCGCAACGTACTCGAAGCGACACGAACCTTGCAAAAGAATCCGGATGACCTCGATGCGCGGGGAATCATCATGCTGGGGGCCTCGCTTTCCACTTCGTCCCGGCTGGGAATCGGAAAAGAGGAGACTTTCGCATACGACATCTACGAGCTGGAGTTTCTGCCCGAGAAACTCTTCGGCAGCACGTATCGCAGGAGTCTGACCTCCGTTTTCCCGAGGTTTCTTGAAGCGATGGGAAGACGCCATGCCGAGGAGATTGTGAAGTATTACCGGGACGCTTTCGGTTTCGATTCATCCATCGAAGAATCATCCCGAAATCTGATTGAATTGTTCGCCGGTCTCGGCGTGGAGATGTACTACGACGGCAGAATCACCCGAGAACAGGTCGATGGTGTTCCGTGCGATACGGAATTAAGCGGAGATGAAGTTTTCGGTATCATGAATTCATTAATCAGATAAAGCAAGATAAATATCATGTATTACAGAATATTGGGGTTGAGCGGCTTGCGCGTTTCCGCCGTGGGACTGGGCTGCATGGGCATGAGCCATGCCTACGGAGCTCCGGCCGACAAACGCGAAATGGCGGAGCTGCTCTCCGATGCCGTGGAGATGGGCTACGCCTTTTTCGACACGGCTGAGGTCTATGGCACGGCCGACCGTCCGCACGACAACGAAGAGCTGCTGGGCCGGGCGTTGCGACCGCTGCGCGACCGGATTGTTTTGGCCACCAAATTCGGACTGACGTTCGACGATCCCCGCGGTGCGGGGCCGCATGCCTTGATTCCCGATTCGCGCCCGGCGACCATCCGCCGTTCGGTCGAGGAGTCGCTGCGCCGTCTGCGCACCGACCGCATCGACCTCTACTACCAGCATCGCATCGACCCGAAGGTCGAACCCGAGGAGGTGGCCGACACGATGGCCGACCTGATTCGCGAGGGGAAAATCCTGCACTGGGGTATTTCGGAAGCGACCGAAGAATATCTGCGCCGCGCTCATGCGGTCTGTCCCGTCGCAGCCGTGCAGAACCGCTACTCGATGATGGCGCGCCGGCACGAGGCGCTGTTCCCCGTGCTCGAAGAGTTGGGTGTGGGCTTCGTGGCCTTCTCGCCGCTGGCCAACGGACTGCTGACGGAGTGCTACACCGCCGACACGCGGTTCGACGCCGCGACCGATTACCGCGCTTCGATGCCGCAGTTCCGCCCGGAGAGTTTCGAGCAGAACCGCACGCTGTTCGCGCTTATCGACCGCTTGGCGGAGGAGCACCGTGCCACGCCGTCGCAGATCGCGCTGGCGTGGATGATGAACAAACGTCCGTGGATCGTGCCGATTCCCGGAACGCGCCACCTATGCCGGCTGAAAGAGAATATCGGAGCCGCCGACATCCGCCTGACTGCCGCACAGGTGCAGACCATAGATGACGCCCTCGCGGCGATGCCGATGAGCGAAGTATTCGGAGGATCGCCCATAAAGAAAACGGACCATGATTGAGAAAATCGTATCAGTCGTGAAAAATCAGGCGTTGCCGCTCAGCATGTTGTCCGGCGCGGCGGGATATTTATTATTCCGCTTCATTCCCATGCTCGCGCCGCTCAAGCCGTTGGCTGATTGGGCCGGAACTTCGCTGATGCCCGGACTGGTTTTCGTCATGCTTTTCACGACTTTCTGCAAGGTCGATCCCAAGGAGATGCGGATTCAACGTTGGCACATCGTGGTGCTTGCGATTCAAACGATGACTTGCTTGTGCGTCTCTTTGTTGCTCTACTTCTTTCCCGAATGCGAATATAGGATCGTATTGCAAGGGGCTCTGGTCTGTCTGATTGCGCCGACCGGCACGGCCGCCGCGGTCATAGCCGGCCGACTGGGCGGAAATGAAACGACACTGACCACCTATACCATGATTAGCAATATGGCTTCCGCTGTGATGATACCGGCTATATTCCCGCTGGTAGAAGAACACTCGGCCGGTTCGTTCGTGCTACAGTTCCTGATTATTCTGCGGCATGTGTTCCCATTGTTGATTTGTCCGTTTCTTATGGCATGGGGGCTGCGTGTGTTCTTGCCGAAAATTCATCGTGTCGTAGTTCATTTCTGTGGCAGTCTGGCATTCTACCTGTGGGCTGTATCGCTCGCTATCGCTACGGGACTGACATTGCGATCGATAGCGAATAGCCCGTTCGATGCGCATGTCATGTGGTTATTGGCAATGGCGGCTCTTATCGCTTGTATTTGGCAATTCGGAACAGGGAAAGTCATCGGACGACACTACGACGACTACATCGCTTGCGGACAGGGTTCGGGGCAGAAAAGTACGATCTTCGCCATTTGGATTGCTTTGACCTACCTTTCACCCGTAGTCTCCATAGCACCGAGTAGCTACATATTGTGGCAGAACTGTGTCAATTCATGGCAAATCTGGAAAAGACAAAAACGTCTCAAAAAAACAATCATATGAAACCGAAAATAATCTGTCATATCATGAGTTCCGTCGATGGGCGGTTGCTCAACGGCCGTTGGTCGGAACCGTTCGACGGCACGCCCGCCTCGGCGCTGTTGCAGGTCTATGCCGCCATCGGCCGCGAATTGGGCACGGATGCGTGGATGTTCGGAAAGAACACCGTCCGTGCCGTATTTTCCTATAAATTCGCCATCTCCGGACATCCCGTACAGCCGGATACTCCTGCCGTATTCGTCGGCGAACACCGTTCGGAGCGGATGTTCATCGTAGCCGATCCCGATGCCGACATTTTCTTTACTTCCTCCTCTCTGAGAGGCGACAATATACTCGTCATCGTGGGGCGGAATGCCACGGAGGAGTACCTCGTCCATCTGCGCGAGAAGCGGATTTCCTACGTCATTGTCGAAGATGCGGCCGATCTTCGGACCGGTCTCGAAGTCGTCGGCCGTGAGTTCGGCATCCGCTCCGTTTCGGTACAGGGAGGCGGCATATTGAACGGTGCGCTGCTTGCAGACGGATTGGTCGATGAACTGAGTTTGGTAATCTATCCCGGCATCGATGGACTTTCGGGCATCCCGTCCATCTTCGAGTATGTCGGCGACGCAACCGATCATCCGGCAGGAGGGCAGAGTTTGCAACTGCTCTCCGCAGAGCAGCGGGAACACGGCGTCATGTGGTTGCGGTATAATTTTCATAAGAAACTACACAAATGAAAAAGATAATGTTGCAAACCATATTGTTTTGTTGTCTGTGCATGGCTTCCTGCTCGGACAGCGAAAGAAACGAGCCGGTATTGCCACCGGATCAGGAGCAGGAAGAACCCGTCATGCCCGACCGTCCGCAGGATTATGCGGGGCTGATAAACAAGACCTATCCCGTACCAGCCTCTTACGAACAGGAGGCACAACATCGGGGCGAAGTAGTACGAATCGACTATGATACGCACGACTATGCCGAAGGCACGGGCGCGGCACGCACGAATACAGCATACGTCTATCTGCCTTACGGCTACGACGAGCACACCGACCGGCGCTATAATGTGCTTTACTTCGTACACGGACACTACGGTACGGCGGCAACGACATTCGAGGCGGAAAACGGACTGTTACGTAAACTGCTCGACCACATGACGGAAAACGGAGATATGGCTCCGACCATTGTCGTGTCACCGAGCTATAACTACGGAGAACCAACTGCCAACTATGCCGATGCAGATCCGTATTGTGAAGCCCTGCCTGAGGAACTTGTAAACGACCTTATACCCATTGTGGAAAGCCGTTACCGTACATACACCGAAAGTACGGAAGCCGCTGGTTTGGAGGCTTCGCGCGAGCATCGCGCTATCGGAGGTTTTTCGATGGGAGCCGTAACGACGTGGTACGCGTTGGAGCATACGCTCTCTTGTTTCAAATACTTCATGCCTGTCAGTGCCGACTGCTGGTCGTTGGGACGTTTTGCCGGCATGAACCGTCCCGATGAAACAGCACGCTATCTTGCAGATATTGTCCGTCAATCGCCTTATGCAGGCAATGGATTTTATATTTGGGCAGCAAGCGGAACGGAAGATTCTGCCTATCGAGAGACTTTGGTGCAGGTCGAGGCGATGGCACGGCTTACGGATGTATTTCCACTTTCCAGCCTCACTTTCCATGAGAAAGATGGCGCACGGCACGAGTATCGGCCTATGGCGGAGTACTTCTACAATGCGTTGCCGTTTTTCTTTCCGAACAAATCGAATGACAATATGAATACATACGGACATTTGACTATCGCTAACACGGTAAAAGATGTGGTAGAACATGAGGCGTTCGCAGGATTCGGGCAGTTCATCCTGCCTGCCGAACGGAGGTACGATGACAATTTGCTGCTTCGAAACGTCGCGAGCATGCTGCCTTATCACAACTACGTGACGGGCGAGCGGGCCGTGGAGACCATCAACCGAATGATCGATTATGTCCATGACGGCAACCGGCTTTTTTACGACATCTATTCCGATGCGGAAAAGCGTGTGGATGCGCGCAAGAACAATACCGGCCTTTTCTTTTTCCGGGGCGAACCGGGGCGGCCGTTCGCCGTCGTCTGTCCGGGCGGCGGCTGGTCGTATGTCGGAGCGATCCACGAAGGATTTCCGCTGGCTATCGCTTTGAGCGAAATGGGCTACAACGCCTTTTCCATCCAGTATCGGACAGGAGGTGCGCAGGTGGCGTGCGAAGACCTTGCCGCGGCCATTGACTTCATCCTGCGTCATGCCGGAGAGTTGCAGGTCTCGACCGAAGATTATTCGCTGTGGGGCGGTTCGGCAGGCGCACGCATGGCGGCCTATCTGGGTTCCTACTCGACACAAGGATTCATCGGGGTCGATAACCCGCGTCCGGCCGTCGTTGTTATGGGTTACACCAGCCATACCGACTATACGCGCAACGATCCGCCGACCTACGTGGTCATCGGCGACAACGACGGCATAGCGAGTGCATCGGTCATGCGGCAGCGGGTAGAGAATCTCAACGCGCTGGGCATCGATGCCGAATTCCATCTCTTCCCGAATCTGCGCCACGGCTTCGGACTGGGCATCGGAACAAGTGCGGAAGGCTGGGAGAAAGATGCCGTAAAGTTCTGGGAGAAATATATTCTCCGTAAAAATGGAAATTCCGACCGGAAATAATGTAAACTGAGATTGCCGGCAGCTTTTTACATTTGCATATCAGTAATATGTAATATAAATGATTAACAATGAAAAGGATAATTACAATCGTATTGTTGGCAGGTCTGGCTGTATGCAATACATCAAATGCACAAGAGACAATGAAAACGAACGAATCATTTACTGTGGCAGATATGTCCGCTTTCAAGAGCCACAATTCGAATCCATGGGGGCTGGTCTATACCGGCGCAATCACGGAAAATGCAGCCGGCAAGGTTAATATTCATCCCATTGCCTACGACCTCGGCGGTTTGAAAATCGCCGCCAACGTCTATACACCGGCAGATTATGACCCGGCGAAAAGCTATCCCGCCCTCGTCGTGGCCCATCCCAACGGCGGCGTGAAGGAGCAGGTGGCCGGACTTTACAGCCAGTGCATGGCCGAAGCGGGCTATATCTGCCTGGCGTTCGATGCCGCCTATCAAGGTGCCAGCGAGGGCGAGCCGCGCAACACCGACAAGCCGGCCAATCGCATCGAAGACATCCATCGTGCGGCCGACATCCTGCTGCAATATCCGGGCGTCGACCCCGGGCGGGTAGGCATCCTCGGCATCTGCGGCGGTGGCGGCTATACGCTGGCGGCGGCACAGACCGACAAGCGTTTCAAGGCGATAGCCACACTCAGCATGTTCAACACCGGATTGGTTCGCCGCAACGGATTCCTCGATTCGCAGACGGGCAGCGTGCAGGAGCGTCTGGCCGATGCCTCGGCCGCCCGTCAGAAAGAGGCCGAGGGCGGCGAACCGGAGTACGTGGGCGACATGAGCGGCGTAACGCCCGACGAGGCCGCCGCACTGCCGTTCGACCTCTACCGCGACGGCTACGTGTACTACTTGCAAACCCATGCGCACCCCAATTCGACATTCCGCTACACCAAGAGCAGCCTTGTCGATCTGATGGCGTTCGATGCCAGCGAGGGGATGTATCTTATCAATCAACCGCTGCTGATGATCGCCGGCAGCATCGCCGACACGTTCTACATGACGGAACTATGCTACAGCCGTGCCACGGGTACTCAGGACAAGGAGCTGTTCCTGATTCCCGGCGCCACGCATATCAAGACCTACTACGTGCCGGAATACGTGGAGCAGGCGGTAAACAAGCTGACAGAGTTTTTCGGGAAGAATCTGTAAAATGAACGAATATGAAACTCGGAATTATTAAAAATCTGGCGATTGCACTATCGGCAGGCTTTGCAATTTCCTGCTCGGAAAGCAATGGAACCGATCCCGAACCGCAGCCGACCTATACGGTAACGGTATCGGCGACCGAAGGCGGAGCCGCTGCGGCGGATAAAAATACCAGCACAGAGGGTGAGCAGGTAACCGTGACCGCAACGGCGAATGAAGGATATCTTTTTACGGGATGGTACGAAAACGACGAAACAGTTGCGACGGATGCCATTCATACGTTCGTCATGCCGGCGAGAAACGTCGTGTTACAAGCTCGTTTCGAGCAAGAAGCGGCTGTACCTGCCACAGCGGAAGCTGTCGATTTGGGGCTGAGCGTAAAGTGGGCTTCGTGGAATGTCGGGGCATCGGCTCCCGAAGAGTTCGGCGGCCGCTACGGTTGGGCCGACCCGTCGGGCGAAAAGCGGACGACCGAACTCGACGACTATCCGAGTGCGACACCGCCTGCGGATATCTGTGGCACGGAGTACGACATCGCCCGTGCACAATGGAGCGACGGATGGCGGTTACCTTCACAGGCCGAATTTCAGGAACTGGTCGATAACTGCACGTGGGAATGGACCGAAGTGAACGGTGTTGCGGGACGTCGTGCGACTGCTCCGAACGGCAATTCGGTCTTTTTCCCGGCTGCGGCATCGCGCGACGGCGAAACCGTCTCGAATCAGGTCGGACAGCGCGGATGCTACTGGAGCGGTACACTCTATCCCGGCAACGATGCCCGCTACGCCTATTATTTCTACTTCTACGAGGGCAACCAACAGCCCACCCGCAACAACCGTCGTTATATGGGCTATTCGGTGCGTCCGGTAAAAGAATAGGATATGAAACCGATAATTATATCGCTTATTTTATCGCTCTTCATCGGTGCGTCTGCCACAGGCTGCACCGATAGCGACGGTGCGGAACCGAATAGCAGTATCCGCGTCGAAACAGCAGAAGTAACGGCCATCGCTTCCGACAACGCCCTTTCGGGTGGCCGTGTAATCGGCGAAACACAGACAATCATGGAGTTCGGCATCTGCTGGGCGACGACCGACAATCCGACCATCAACGACAACCGTAGCGCCGGTGCGGGCGATGCTGCTTCGTTCGCCTGCTACGCTACGGGGCTCGCGGCAAGTACATCTTACTATCTTCGGGCGTATGCCACGACCGCCGAAGGCACGGTGTATGGTCAGACGCGCCGGTTCACAACCCGTGCCGCTGCGGATGATGACACTCCTCCGGTCGTCGGGGATGATGACCAGAACCCGCTGTCTTCGACCATCTATCTGTGGCCGGAGGGCAATATGGCGAAGGTCACGAACTATACGGGCAGCCAGGGCTCCTATCAGGATCCGCCGTCGTTCCGTCCCCACATGAACTACTTTCCGGTGGCGGAAGGCACGGAAGTAAAGGGCGCGGTGCTCGTGTGTGCGGGCGGAGCGTTCATGTTCCGCAGCGACCAAATGGAGGGAACGCCCGTCGCCCGATGGTTTGCCCGGCACGGCTATCAGGCATTTGTGGTAAATTACCGTGTGCAGCCATACCGGATGGAGGAGGGAAGCCTCGATCTGGCACGCGCCGTCCGCTTCGTCCGCCGCCATGCCGCCGACTATGGGATCGACCCGAACGACATCGCTTCGGTGGGGTTCTCTGCCGGAGGTATTCTCTGCGGCGATGAAGCGCTCAATTTCGACGGACTGGTAAACGGGACGGCACTCGCAGCCGACTATCGTCCCGATGCGCTCGACGAGGTGTCGGCCGACGTATGCACCATCGGTATGATCTACGCCTTCTACGGCCGGTTGAGCGTCGCCTCGACCGACGTGGAGAAATTCCGTGCGTCCAAGATACCGCCTACATTCTTCGCCTACGGCACGCGCGACCCGTTCTACCGCCAGTTCCAGCAGTGTGCCGATGCCGTGCGCGAAGCGGGTGTCGAAGTGGAACAGCACGAATACGAGGGACTGCCGCACGGCTTCGGATATACCCATGAGACGTGGATGGTCAGCTTCGACAGATGGATGACTGAAATTATGGCTAACAATTAAAAACAAAAGAAGATATGAAAGTAAAACTGATGACCCTATTCGCTGTCCTGCTGTGCTGGACGGGAGCCGATGCGCAGACTGCAACTGAAAATGCCCGACCGGCGGCAAAGAAAATCCTTGTCGCCTATTTCAGCTGGGGCGGCAACACGCAGCATGTGGCAGAGCATATCGCATCGCTCGCGGGCGGCACGCTCTTGCGCATCGAACCAGAGAAGCCGTATCCTGCGGAATACCGTCCCTGCACCGAAGTGGCGAAAGCCGAAAAGGAGGCGGATGCCCGTCCGGCTATTAAAAACAAGGTCGAAAACTGGGCGGATTACGATACGGTGTTCATCGGCTGTCCCGTATGGTGGTGGACCGCTCCGATGATTATCGACACGTTCGCTGAAAGCTACGACTTCGCGGGCAAAACCGTCGTACCGTTCTGCACCTACGCTTCGACCTACCGCGATGAGACGCTGGCGCGCATCGTCGAGCTGACCCCGGCAGCCGAACATCTCGAAGGTTTCGGTGCGGTGGACCGGAATACGAAAGGTATCGAGGAGTGGCTGAAAGAGATCGGAATAATTGAATAACCCACAAGAAGCAAGGATATGAAAAAGTGGTTTTATCAAGTGATGCTGCTGTCGTTCGTTTGTAGTCTGACAGCTGCGTGTTCGAAAGATGATGGTTCCGATACTCCCTTATATCGGAATGACACGATCGAGTACGATGCAAATCGTAAAATTCTCATTGCCTATTTCAGTTGGGGCGGCAATACGCAACACTTGGCGGAGGAAATTGCGGATATGACTGGAGGTACGCTGTTTCGTATAGAAACGGTTGATCCCTATCCGTCGAATTACAACGAGTGTACAGAGGTCGCACGGAACGAGTTGGATAACGGTATTCGCCCTGAGTTGAAAGGTTCAGTGGATAATCTTGATGATTACGATGTTATTTTTGTAGGTTGCCCGGTTTGGTGGCATACAGCACCGATGGCGATATGGTCGTTCCTCGAAACTTCGGACTATGATTTCTCTGACAAGATTATCATTCCATTCTGTACTTACGCTTCGACCTATCGGGAAGAGACGCTTGCAAAGATTGTGGAACTTACGCCCGCTTCCTTACATTTACAAGGATTCGGTGCGACCGGAAGAAATACGAACGGAGTTGAGAATTGGCTGCGAACAATAAATATCATACGATAGAGAGTCGCAACTTTGTTAAAAACAACAAAACGTGCAATCGTTTCAACTGCGATTGCACGTTTATTTCTTAAAATATTCGTATTTTTGCATCTGAGAAGTTAAACGGCATGGAATACCGAAACGACATAATAGTTGCTGACAGGTTGGGCATCGTACCGACGGATTCCGACGAGGAATATCTGGCGCATCTGCTCTGCCTGAACGGGGTGTGCCGCTACCGTTTCAACGAGCAGGATTTCGAGATGCACGCCGGCGATCTGTCGATTATCCGCAAACGCAAGCTGGTGGAGCGGGTCGAGCCGTCGGACGACTTCCTCTGCAAGATCATCTACGCGAAGTCCGGCTTCGTCGAGCTGTGCACGCCGCAGAGCAACTACGGCATGAAGGGTTCGCTGGCGCTGTTCCTCAATCCCGTGATACACCTCACGCCCGAGCAGCAGATCGTCTGCCGTCGGGACATAGAGCGGCTCGAAGAGCGTATTGCCGATACCGGACACCGGTTCTACCGCGAGACGCTCGTCAATGCCATGCAGGCCGCCATTCTTGACTTCTTTGATTTTCATGCCCGCCTCTACGGCGAGAGCGACATATCCACGCAGAACGCCTCCATCATGAACCGTTTTCTGAAAATGCTGGAAGCAGGAACTTACCGAGAACATCGTGAGGTAACCTACTACGCCGACTGCCTGTGCGTTACGTCGAAATACCTCTCGGAGGTGTCGAAGAAAGTCAGCGGCTATGCGGCCAACTACTGGATCAACCGCTATACGATTCTCGACATTACCCGCCAGCTGCGGGACAAATCGCTGACGTTCGTTCAGATTTCCGATATGTTCGGCTTCTCGTCGCCCGCCTATTTCAGCCGCTACGTGCAGCAGAATCTGGGTGTCAAGCCTTCGGATTACAGGGAATAACAGATTCTTACAAGTTCATACAATCGGTAAAAACAGCAGTTTTTACCGATTTTTTTGTATCGCCGTTTTCGATGTCCGCCATTACTTTTGCAAAAAAACGAAAAACAATATGAACGTCAAAAATCTATTTCTTACAGCCATGTTATCCATATCATGCGTAGGAACTTACGCGCAGACTGCGGAAACTTTCCGCCAGCCCTATCCGCTGGGTGATAAAATATCCCCGAATCCCAATTTCACGGGCGAAGTATGGCTCGCACCGTTGAGCGGACACAGGGAACTGAATGTCCCGATGTTCAACGTTACCTTCGAGCCGGGTTGCCGAAACAGTTGGCATTCGCACAAGGGCGGACAGATTCTGATCGCTACGGCAGGTATCGGTTACTATCAGGAGAAAGGACAGCCTGCCCGCCGGTTGTTTCCGGGCGATATCGTCGAAATCGCACCCGACGTAGTGCACTGGCACGGAGCCGCTCCCGACAGCTGGTTCGCCCATGTGGCTATCGAGTGCAATCCGCAGACGAATGCAGCCCACTGGCTCGACCCCGTAAGCGACGAACAGTACCGCGAAGCGACGACCGAAAGCCGCTATGCGGAAGCGAACAAGACATTGACCGCCCGAGAGCAGGCCATTGTCGCAGTGGCATCCTATACGGGCAAAGGCGATCTGGAACACCTAAAACCGGCACTCACGGAGGCTTTGGAGGCCGGTATGACCGTCAACGAGGTGAACGAAGTGTTGATTCACGCCTACGCCTATTGCGGATTTCCGCGCAGCCTGCGGGCCATTCAGACCTTCATGCAGGTAGTGGACGAGCGCAAAGCCCGCGGCATAGACGATACCGTCGGGCGGGAAGCGGCGGTAATCGAGAACGGTTGCAGTCGTTACGACCGCGGGCGCGACATACTGGCCGAAATATCGGGCATATCGGCCGATGCTCCGAAAGCCGGATATGCCGTATTCGCCCCGACTGTCGAACGATTTTTGAAAGAGCATCTGTTCGCCGATCTTTTCGAGCGCGACCTGCTGACTTACCGCGAGCGCGAACTCGCTACGGTATCCGTGCTTGCCGGAGTGGGCGGTGTGGAGCCGATGGCTTACGGACACATGTCGATCTGTCTGCATCTGGGCATTACGGCCGAACAACTCTCGGCATTGCTCGACATCGTGGAGACGAACCTCGGCAAAACGTATTCTGAACCGCTTCGCGGAGTATTGAACCAATTGACGCAACAAAAATGAAAAGGATTATTTTATCGGCAGTGCTTATGGCTTTTATCGGAACAACGGAAGCGCAAAACATAACTATCGCCAAGCAGGGACATTTCTCAGTGGGCGGAGTGACCATACAGCGAGAGGGCGAATACGACAACCGCAAATTCGTCGGCTGGGCGGAGCAGGAAGAGACCGGTCAAAGCTACCGTGCCGACCATGCCTTCGTGGATTTTCAGATACCCGCCGACGCTCATCGGCTGCCGCTGGTCTATGTACACGGTTACGGAGGTTCGGGCGTCTGTTGGCAGATGACGCCCGACGGCCGCGACGGATTCGCCACGTTGATGCTGCGTCGCGGGTGGAGCAGTTATGTCATGGATCTGCCCGGTCGGGGGCGTGCGGGAAGAACATCGGCGACCACTGCGGTCAAGCCTGTGGCCGACGAGATGTTCTGGTTCGATATCTGGCGTCTCGGCATCTGGCCGAACTATAACGACGGAGTGCAGTTTCCGAAAGACTCCGTGTCGCTTTCGCAGTTCTTCCGCGAAATGACACCCGATCTGAGCGACCACCGGCAGGACGTTTCCGCTCTCGGCGCATTGGCCGACCGCATCGGCGATCATATTCTCGTTACCCACTCGGCCGGCGGATTTCCGGGCTGGATAGCCGCCATGCAGAACCCTGAGGTCAAGGCGGTCGTTGCGTATGAACCGGGCGGTTTCGTGTTTCCCGAGGGCGAAGTGCCGGAACGTATCGACGGACTGACGGGAGGCGTAGCCGGAACGCCCGTTCCGATGGAGCAGTTCGAGCGGCTCACGCATATTCCGATCATACTCTATTTCGGCGACTATATTCCCGAAATACCGTCCGAGAACCTCGGCGACGAAAACTGGCGCGTGCGCCTGCAAATGGCTCGCAAGTTCGTGGAGACCGTGAATCGCCACGGAGGCAATGCAACGTTGGTCGAACTTCCCAAAATCGGCATCTATGGCAATACGCATTTCCTGATGCAAGATCTCAACAATGATATATTAGCAGATCACTTGTCGGAGTGGCTGCATCAAGTTGATAAAACAATGTAATAATATGACACATCTACTTTTTATCAGCGGTCTGGGCATGCAGGAAGTGCTACTCATCGCATTGGTCGTGCTGCTGTTCTTTGGTGGCAGAAAGATTCCCGAACTGATGAAAGGTCTGGGCAAAGGCGTCCGTTCGTTCAAGGAGGGAATGAACAATATGGAGAAAGAAATCGAGGAAGAACCGGTGAAGAAAGAGTAACGGATGACGGTGGAGACGAACAAACAATCCTTTTGGGAACATTTCGATGTGCTGCGGACAGCGATTGTAAAAATCGCTGCCGTCGCTGTCGGGTTCGGTATCGCCGCCTTTTGTTTCAAGGAGGGGCTGTTTGCCGTTGTCCTCGCTCCGAAAGACGATGGCTTCGTTACGTATCGTCTTTTCAACCGAATTGCGGCATGGGCTGGCGGAGAAACCGGAAGTTTTGCCGTGCAGCTCATCAACACGGGGCTGGCGCAGCAATTCATCATCCACATGAAAGCAGCGTTATGCGCCGGAATCCTCTGTGCGTCGCCATACATCCTATACCAGTTGTTCCGGTTCGTATCTCCGGCTCTGTATGCCAATGAACGCAAATACGTCGTGCGGGTGGTCGGTGGAGGTTATGCGATGTTTGTGGTGGGAGTATTGGTCAGCTATTTCCTGATTTTTCCACTGACATTCCGATTCCTTGGTACATATCAGGTCAGCGGAGATATCGCCAATCTGATTACGCTCGATTCCTATATTTCGACACTCGTGCTGATGTGCCTGTCAATGGGCATCGTATTCGAGATTCCGATTTTATCATGGTTATTTGCCAAATTGGGTTTCCTCTCCGCCGATTTCATGCGCCGCTATCGGAAACATGCCATCGTGATTATTCTCGTTGTGGCAGCTATTATCACGCCGACTTCGGATGTCTTCACGCTGTCGTTGGTAGCGCTGCCGATGTGGTTGTTGTATGAGGCCAGCATTTTAATTGTAAAACGAGCACTATCCAGACATGAATAAGAAAGAACTTGTCCGCGCTATATCCTACGAACTCAACCAGCCCATCTCACAAGACAAAATCGCATTGGTGCTCGACAAAGCCGTCGAGATAACCAAACGCACCCTTGCTGATGGTAAACCAGTGAAATGGGCGGGATTCGGTTCTTTCGTGATGAAGGATATTCCATCAAAACGGCTTTACTCTCCTTCATTGAAAAAATATATCGTAACCGAAAGAGTAGGGAAAATCGTTTTCGTGGAACCTCGGAGAAAGAAATAAGAACATAGGATTCATTTAGGAAGCGACCTCGGTACTGTCTGTGCCGGGGTCGTTTTGCTGTAACCGTTTCCTGCTACCGGACCGCTATTCTTTGGTGTAACTATAACTGCATCAAAGAATGAAACTGCTTCTCAGACGTAAATACAAGGCGGAAAACTATACCATCGGCGACCTGTCGATCGACGGGCGTTTCTTTTGCCATACCATCGAAGACAAAATCCGTGAATTGCCAGCCCGGTGCCCCGATACGCCGTCGGGACGCTCGTGCCGTTGCAAGGAGAAAGTGTATGCCCGCACGGCGATTCCGGCCGGCACTTATAAGGTGACGATGGAATACAGCGCGCGGTTCAAGCGGGTGCTGCCATACCTGCATGATGTGCCGCATTTCTTGGGGATTCTGATTCACAGCGGCAATACGGAGGAGGATTCCGCCGGGTGTATCATCGTGGGGAAAAATACGATCAAGGGCAAGGTCACCGAATCGCGCAAGACATCGGACACACTGAACGCCCGGCTTGCTACGGCTTCCGAGATTGAAATCGAGATTCGGGACGTATGGCATTGAAGAAACTGAAGGCTCCCGAGAGCCTGAAAATCGACTTCTGTCCATCGCCCAAGCAGTACGAGCTTTGGAAACTGCTCCAGCCGGAATGTCCGTTGTGCGGCGGCGAGGTGGAACAGATGCTTATCGGGTATGACGCCAACCGCAATCCCCGCTACAAACCCTACTGCAAGCAGTGCAACAACCAGAACATTCCGCAATTGGTTCTGGGCGGCGGAGCGGCGGGTGGCGGCAAGTCGTTCGTATCCAGCGTGTGGCTGGTGAGCAGTTGCATCCGCTTTCCCGACATTCGTGCCGTAGTTGCACGTAAGACGCTGAAAAGCCTGAAAGAATCGACGTGGAACACCATCCGCATGGTCATCAAACAGTGGGGGCTGGTGGAGGACGAACACTACCACATCAACAACGTGGCCGGTACGCTGCGGTTTTGGAACGATTCGGTCATCATCATGCTCGACTTGGCCGACCAGCCGTCCGACCCCAACTTCGAGCGGTTCGGCTCGATGGAGGCGACTATTGCCGCTTGCGACGAGGTGTCGGAGGTCAGCCAGAAGGCCATCGAGGTGCTATTCTCGCGTCTGCGCTGGAAGACGCACGAAACGTTCAAAGTGTCGAAAATGCTGCTCACGACGAATCCTACGACCAACTGGATACGCAGCCGATTCGTGCAGGACGACAACGGCGACCGGGTGACGCCCCGCGAGGGCGAAGCCTACGTGCCGTTCTCGGTGTTCGACAATCCCGATATCGCTTTCCGTCAAACCTACGAAGCCGCCTTGAACAAAATCAGCGACCAGGCAACGAAAGAACGGTTGCTTTATGGCAACTGGGACTTCGTGGAAGCGAACGACATGGCCATCTACAACCGTTTCGACGGAGCCGTACATTTGGTCACGAGCCTGAAAGAGCGGGTGTACGACCCGACGCGGCCGCTGATTACCGTGTGGGACTTCAACGTAGCTCCGCACATGAGCGTGCTGCTGGCACAGATTGACTACGACAAGCGGAAAGTCTATATCCTCGAAGAGGTATTGGGAACGACCGCCGCCAAAGAGAACAACACGCCTGCATTGGCCCGCCGGATGAAAAAGAAGCTGCTTTTGGACAAACAAACCGGCGGCGTGGACGTAACGGGCGACCCGGCAGGATTGCAACGTTCCACTGCTTCCGAGGACGGCATCAACAACTTTACGGTCATCGCGGAAACATTGGGACAAGGTGTGCTGCGTCCGCGCGTGAAACTGCTCAAAAAACAGCCGCCGCAAGTTACCCGGTGCGAGTTCGTCAATGAAGTATTGGACGGCTACAACGGCTGGGAGCTGCGCATCGACCTGCGCTGCCGCAAGCTGACGGAGGATTTGATATACCAGACGAAAAACGAGGACGGAAGCAAATCCAAACATAAGGTAACCGACCCGAAAACCGGCGTGAAGTACGAGAAATACGGCCATCTGTCCGACTGTCTGGACTACTTGCTCTGTTACTACCTGCGAGACAGTTGGCACAAGTACAAAACCGGCAATGCGGGTGTCTATCAAGTGGTATCGACAGCCGTATTGCACGAAGGATTCAACTATTAAAGTAAAGAAAAAAAGCCATACATGTATAGAAGATTTCTTAACAACGAGGACTATCTGGGCATCATCACGCAAGAGGCCCTTTCGCAGATGACCAGAGGGAACAGCGACCGGTTTATCCAAGCGGAGGAGTCGGCCGAGATGAGCATCGTGGAGCATCTGTCGGAAAACTACGAAATCGAGCGGGAACTCGGCAAGGGCAAATATATCGCGGAGTACGACCGCCGGATCACCTTTCCCGTGGGAGCGCATATCTATCATGAGGGGACGATTTGCGAGGTCATCCGCTCCATGAGCGGTTACAAAATGCCGGCGGTGAAAACCTACTGGCAGGAGCATGTGGATGTCAATTTGGACTCGGCGACCGTCGAGCGTTACTCCCAGTTCGGGACCTACTACCCGAACGACCTCGTGACGTACAACGATGTGGCGTATATCTGTACATCCGAGAACGGGTATAAGTTCGGCGAGATCCGCATCCCGACAGTCGAGGGTTGGTTGGAGGCGGAATACACGCCGTGGCAGCCGATAGACTATTCGTTGTGGGATGTGGTGGAGTTCGAGGGAGCATTCTATACCTTGATGACATCGGAGGGGTTCGACAACAATCGGACACCGATGGAATCCGACTGCTGGGGAGCCATTGCGGACTACGATCCCGCTTATAACGAATATGAGTTTTCGGAACACGAATATGTGGTGTACGAGGGACGTGTGTTCTATCCCGGAACGGATGTCAATGCAGACCTCCCGCAACGGGGAGTGAATCTCACGCCGCATGACCCGCGCAACTACAACCTTAAGAAACACATGGTGCGGCTGGCGTTGTATGAGCTGACGAAACTCATCGCCCCGAACAACGTGAGCGTAGTCAGGATGCGGGATTACGAGGATTCGATGAAATGGCTCGCAGACGCGGCGCGGTTGCGGCTGAATCCGCAAATTCCCCGAAAAGTGGCCGAGGACAACAAACCCGTGACGGACTGGCAGCTCGCTACGTTCCAGACGGACTATGACCCGTACAAGAATCCGTGGATGACTTGATTTTGTCCTCTGTTCAAGTCACATTGCATGATCCTGCGCGTAGCTTATTCTGAATCAGTCGTTTGATTGGTCTGAAACTTATAGAAAGACTATATACGGATGTTCGTAATCGATTGTGGAGACGTTAATTATCAGCGTTTTATTACACGATTTTCACTATATTTGCGTTTGCTAAAAGGAATCTATAACTTAAAAAATATCAGGCATTATGACAAAAGCTGAAATCGTTGCAGAGATTGCAAAGCAGACGGGAGTGGAGAAGACGGTGGTAATGAATATCGTGGAGGCGTTCATGGAGAGCGTCAAGGATTCGATGATTGCCGGCAACGAGGTGTTCCTGCGCGGATTCGGGAGTTTCATCATCAAGCATCGGGCAGAGAAGACAGCGCGGAACATCTCGAAGAACACGACCATTACAATCCCTGCGCATAACATTCCCGCGTTCAAGCCGGCCAAGACTTTCATGGCTGCCGTGAAGGACGCTAAATAACAAGACGATGGCCGTAGTCAAAGAGCGGATTATCCTCCGGAGAGGTCGCCGCAACGGCGAGAAGATGCCGCACCGAATCGACATCAAGGGGCTGGCAGAGGGTGATTCCCTGCTTGTGGAGATCGTCATCGACAAGGCGAATGACGTGGTATATTGCTGCCAGTTCAAGCCGGAACAGCTTGCCGGACGACGCAGTGTCGCATTTCGAGTCAGCGGAGAACAGGTATACTGGTTGTCCGGATTACAACCGAAGTTATTGCTAAAGCAGCAGGCGGACAGACTTGTTCCCGCTGTCGAACATGTGGAAGAGGTTGTGCCAAAGCGTCGGGGTGGCAAATCGGGTCCCAGAGAGCGCAAGGTGCTGGTATTCGATGAAGACGGACGGTTGGAGGCCGTGTTGCGCTCTCTGAAGGATGTGGCATCCATGACCAATCTACGGGAAAAGGCCATCGACAAACTATGCAAAACCAAGCGGGTTTCGTCGGAAACGGGCTATTCGTTCCGATACTGGTGGAAGGTGCTCGGATTTGACATTACGGATTTTACGCTGACCGTCTCACATTATGACGAGCTATGCAAGCGCAAATCGGAATAAAATCCGCAAAGGGCGTGGGATGAAGTTCATTCCACGCCTTTTTTGTCTGCAAGTTTCTGTTCTGTGTCGGGAATACAGATGAATGCCGTGTCGGAGAAGGTAATTTCGGCAGCTTCATCCGGAGAGAAAATGCCTTCGGTGACGAGTTGCCGCATGATCTGTTCGGCTTGCTGTTCGCGTGAGGGATGATTGCTGCCGACGGGTTGCGGTTGCGATGCGGACGGGTGTTTCTGATTTTTGTCCATTGTCTTGTAAGGGTGGCTGTTGCCCCTACAGACCGGTTATGTTTACCTATACGAAAAGCGTGGGACATTACACTTGTCGCAACACAGGCTCTGGTAAACCTTCTCCCGCAACAGATAATGCCCACGCAGAACGTGGGCGTTTATCCATTTGCATTGCGGGAGTTCGAAATTTACCAGACTTCGTGTTGCAAGGCAAAAGCTAAACGCTTTCTAAATATTTTCTCTACAAACACCGCAAAGATAGCGATTATTTGCCGTGTTTGCATAAAGAAGCCGCAAGAACTTATGAAAACACCTCATTTATCAGTTCTTACGGCTGGTTTTCCGATGTCCGAAAACTATATATTATTCGACCTTGTACAAGGCGAGCAGATGACCGTCCTGTATGTCGGCGATGAATGTACCGTTGGAGAGGATGCATTCATGGATGTGCGTATCTTCGGGGTCGGATTGAAGAAGGGATTGCCGGGTTGTTTCGTCGATGAGCTGCATGGTAACGCCTTGTATGGTTACGGTTGCGGCTTCGGCGGGCAGCGTCATGAGCTGCTCCAAGAGCGATTTTTCCATTGACCTGAATATTGAGACCTTATGTCCCTCTCAGGTCCGTTATACATGCGAAAAGCGTGGGACAAAACCCGCCGCTATCGAGGCTCTGGCAAGCCCACCCGCAAACAAGTTCAGCCCACGCTACGCGCAGGCGTCCACTGTTTGTCTTGCGGGTTTGAAACGGCCAGATTTCGATAGCAAGAACAAAAAGCTAACGCTTTTAATATCTTAAATCTTTTGCAAAGATAGGGATTCTGCCTGAAAAACGAGAGAAAGCTACCGGGAAATTTCCGATAGCTTTCGTAATTGAGAGTCGTTGGCTGTGCGTTATTTGGTTCTCGACGGGACGAATGCGATTCGTTTTGTACCTTCTGAGACGGTGTACTTTTCTTGTTTCATTGAATAGTAACGTCGAGGCGGAACGGCCTTCATGACAAAAGAACCGAATCCTGCCCATTTCACTGGTTTACCATCAGCAAGGGTACGCTTGGTTATCTCAACAGCCTTGTCGAGTATCAATGTGATTTTATCTTGTGAGATGGGTGGGTCGAGTTCGTAGGATATGGCGCGGATCAGTTCTTTCTTGTTCATAGTTGACCGGTGCTTTGTTTTACAATCAAGATACTTACCTCATACAGCCCCCACATCGGCAAAGCGACGAGCGAGAGCGTGAAGACATCCGAAGTCGGGGTAATGATGGCTGCTACCACGAGAATAATCACGATGGCATGTTTTCGATAGCGGCGCATGAAATCAGCCGAGAGGAATTCTAATTTGGCGAACAGCCATGAGAGGATTGGAATCTCGAAGACCAGCCCCATTGCCAGCGACATGGTCATCAATGTAGAAATGTAGGATTGCAGGGCAATCATGTTCTCCACCTCGCCGCTGACCTGATAGGTTCCCAAGAAACGGAACGTAAGCGGGAAAATCAAAAAGTAGCTAATCAATACGCCCAGCAGAAACATGGCATAACCGCCCCCGACGACCCGCACGACATATTTCCGCTCATTGACGTACAAGGCTGGTGACACGAACCGGAACAACTGATAGAGGATGTACGGCGATGCACATAGGATACCGGCACATAATTCTGCTTTCATGTGGATGATGAACTGCTCGGCCAGTCCCGTATTGATGAGCTTCACGAGAAAATCCGGCGCATCGGCTTCCGTCACTAAACCGCTGAGTGAATAAAGCAGGCGGTAAGTGATGAAGTCGGCATCTTTGGGTGCGAAGATGACGGCGAACAGTTCCTCCTTGAAGCAGAATGCCGCCACGCCGAACATGACGGCCACGAGCAGGCTTTTCACGATGGCTGCCCGCAGTGCGTCAAGATGGTCCCAGAAAGATTGTCTGTCTGTGTTCGCCGCCATCCGCTTACTCTTTTTTCATCGGTTCTTCCTCGATTTCTTTCTCCATATTGTTCATTCCCTCCTTGAACGAACGGACGCCTTTGCCCAGACCTTTCATCAGTTCGGGAATCTTTCTGCCACCAAAGAACAGCAGCACGACCAATGCGATGAGCAGCACTTCCTGCATGCCCAGACCGCCGATAAATAAAGGTGTTATCATTATTTCTTCACTTTTAAGCGGTTAGTATCCTAATTTGTCAATCCACGTGCGGACGGTTTTCTCATCGGCACGATTGAGCAGTCGTCCCTCTTTCCAGTTCAGGGCCGGATAGGCTTTTTTCAACGCCGCCGCACTGCCTGAGTGCGTGCTGCCTCCGGAGGTGGCGAATGGAATGACCGTCTTACCTTTCAAATCGTGGCTTTCGATGAACGTATTGATGATGCGCGGAGCAAGGTCCCACCAAATGGGATAACCGATGAAGACGACATCGTAATCGGCGATGTTCTCCTTTTTGCCCTTGATTGCCGGTCGCGATTTGGGGTCGTTCATCTCCACCGAACTGCGCGACTGCTTGTCGTGCCAGTCGAGGTCGGCAGGTGTGTAAGATTCGGTGGGCGTAATCGCATAAAGCTCTCCGCCTGTAATGTCCGCCAGTTTTTCGGCGGCTCGTGCTGTCGTGCCCGTCGCCGAGAAATATGCGATAAGGATGCGTTTGTCATTATTCTGTGCCATAGACTGAAAACTCGTGAATAAAAAAGTGATAGCGATAAATAAAAGTGTTTTTATTTTCATGATTTCAGCTTTTGATTTATTGAACATTGTCGAAAATGAACTCCAATCGGCTTTCCATATCATCGAATGCACCCAAGTCGGAGGTTACTTTCCCAATAGGAATAATACGCATCGTCAAAGTCCCCATGCTCGGATCATCGGCTTTCGCGTAGAAGATGGCAATCGTATTATTCGAAGGGCAATAGGTAATGTCGCCGTTCTCGAAATGCAGTTGACCCTCTTCTATATGGGTCGGTCGCTGCGACATGGAGCCGTAGTATTCCCGGCCTCCGTACCGTCCCAGAGTCGCTGTCAGCGGAAACATCTCCCATATCTCACGGGCAAGCGCTGTATCGAGCCATTCGCCCGTGAATGTGCGTCCTCCTGCCGTGATACGGATTGCGGTTCCCTGCGGCTCTTCGCGTTCGATGCCGATCCGTTCGAGCCACTCCCGGACACGGGATTCCGAGGACGGCACGTCCGAAGCCAGCAACGCGAAACCGTCCGTCACGGTTGCACCGGACACCGCATCCTGTACGGCGCGATAGCTGCCGCCGGCTCCGTATCCGTCGTGCGTGCAGAACGGTACGACCGTTTTCCCCGCGAAGTCGTATGCTTCGAGGAACGAGCGGATAGCCTGCGGAACGGTTGTCGCCCAGACGGGATAGCCGATGAATACCGTTTCGTACTGCGCCATGTTCTCGATCCGGCTCTTCAATGCAGGGCGTGTCCCGTTCGCCTGTTCCGAGTGGTTCAAGTCGCGCACATCATCGAAATCTACGGGATACGGGTCGGCTGTTTCAATCAGATGAATATCTCCGCCAACGGCAGCCTGAATATAATCGGCTACCACCTGTGTCGTTCCGCGACGGTTACCGTTGTTTATGATAATGCTCGCACCGGTCGAGGCATCCACGTCCGCAGGATAGTTCGTGTTTCCCCAGCGGCTGAAATAGGCGATCAGTATTTTTCCGCTGCCCGGATTGACAGGACCCGGTTCGTCGCCATCGTTGTCGTCGCCGCCCGGATTATCGGGCGTATCGGGAATCTCCGTCTGCGGATTATCATTCTCATCGCTGCACCCGGCGAAAGTCATTGCAGGAGCAAGCAGCATCAGAAGCAGGAATATCTTTTTCATACCGCCTCCTTTTTATTCCGTATAACCTGTATCTTTCAGCCACTGGGTTATCATCGAGCGGCAGTTGGATGTCTGGGACGCACGAATCCATAGATTCGGTGTCAGGAAGTTCCCGTCGGGAATCAACCGCTTGGCGTCCGACTCCACACCGCTGATGCCGCTGCTCGCGCTCGATACGATCAGACCGATACGCTTGCCGGCCATCTCCGCACCGTGGTTGAACAGAAAAGTCTGCAAAGGTGCCGCCATGTTGCTCCACCAAAGCGGAGCTGCCACGATGATAGTGCCGTACTGCCCGAACTCTACCTCCACGGGGTCGATTGCCGGATAGGAAGAAGCACTGCCGGGATTGTTCCGAATCGCCTGAATCTGTGCGCTGCCGATGGCGTAGTTGTTCGCCGCATAGTCGAGTCCTTTCTCGGTCGGTTCCACTCGTATGACATCGGCTTCGATCTGCGTGCGCAGGTCGCTGACGATGGTATGCACGTTGTTCGTGAAACTGTAATAGACGATGAGCGTCTTTCCCGTTGTCGGTTCAGGGTTATCAGGGTCATCCGGACTGGGATTTTCCGGTTCATCTGGATTCGGATTTTCGGGATTATCCGGCTGGTCGGGATCGTCCGGACTCTCAGGAATCTCCGTCGGGGGTTCGTTCACCGGGTCGTCATCGGGAGAACAGGCGTTCAATCCCACTGCGATAGTCATCGCAAAAAGAAGATACAAAAACTTTTTCATATTCATATATATTACTGGTTTCCATTGCAAAAATGGTCCGAGTCGGATGAACTGACTTTGTTCGTCGGCTCAATTCATTTTGCTGTAAAGTTCACTCGGTATTTTCCACCACCTGATTTCAGCCTCCTCCTCTTTTCGTAACAGGTCGAGCAGATTCATTCCGCATGTGCCGCTGAAATCAAACAGGGTCGGAACATATCGTTCGTCCGTATCCAGCAGGGTGCAGGAAATCTCTATCATCTTCAATCGAAGCACCTCGTCCGAGAGTTCCCGACCGCTCCGGATATAAGGGAGCAACGAGTGGAAGAAACTTTCGATTTCCGGTCTGTGCGGCAGCAGATGCAGTGCCGGCAGAGGCTCTGCGGGCATTTCCCGACGTGCCGGGTCGAGTGTCTGGTAGAATTCGCAGAGAAACTGTCTCGTAAGCAAGAAAAACGCCATCCGGCAGGGTTCCTCGGCATCCGGTTCCGCATAAAGATGCGAGTAACTATCCCGTCCGATAAACGCGCATTCGCCCCGTCCTACGGTTAGTGCGTCTCCGCACTGGTTTTGCAGGTGAAGCTGTCCGCTATACAGATAGACCAGCGAGTGGGCGGAGAAGAAATGACGGGCATACGAGTCTGTGCATACCGAGCTGAAAAAGTATATATTCTGTACTTTATCCATATTCCATTTCGATACAATCGTATTACGTCCGTTTATTCTTCCGATTCAACAAGGCCGATTTGCCGCAACCATCCGGCAACCCGCTCACGAGCGGTGTCATAGGTGCCGCGACGGATCTGAATACCCTCCGAAACGGTGGAGTGCGGACAGAGGGAGCGGACAAGGCGATAGCTCGTTTCGGCGGAACTCGTACCGCTCGTACAGAACGGGATGACAGTCTTGTCCGACAGGTCATAGGAAGTCAGAAAAGTGCGTACAGGCGGTGCGGCTGTTTCCACCCAGATGGGATAGCCCACGAAGATGACGTCATACGACGATATGTTTTCGATGCGTGTCGCAAGCGGCGGGCAATACTCATCGGCAACCTCCTGACGGATTTGCGCCAACAGCGTGTCGTAATCGTCGGTATAAGTATCCTCGGTTTTGAGTTCTACCATATCGCTCTCAACCATGTCGTGAATATAACCGGCTATCGTCCGCGTATTGCCCGTATGGGAGAAATAGACGATCAGTATCTTGCGGTCGCCGGCAGGGGCGGCCGGTTCTTCCGGTTTTTCGGCCGGAGGCGTATCCGGCAGCTCCTTACGAGGTTCGTCGGCGGAACAGCCTGTGGCAGTCGCCATGAGCCATGCGAGCAGAAATAATATTTTCGTTTTCATATCTGATATTTTTAGTTATTTCTTTGATGCAAAGGTAAAAGCAAAGCCCCGCAACGTATTTGCTGCGAGGCTCAACTTGCTTTGTTCTGAGGCTCCGTATCCGATTTGTGGTTTATTTTAGCTTGTCGTACTCTTCGTCGGTTACGGGTTCGAGCCATTCGTTCGAGGCGTTCTCGCCAGGAATCTCGAAAGCAAGGTGCGCGAACCAGCTATCGGCCGCTGCACCGTGCCAATGCTTCACATTCGCAGGAATGTGGATGACCGTGCCGGGCAGAATCTCCTGCGCGGGCTTGCCCTCCTCCTGATACCAGCCGCGACCGGCTACGCCTACGAGCATCTGACCGCCGCCTTTCGTGGCTTTATGGATATGCCAGTTGTTACGGCAGCGCGGCTCGAAAGTCACATTGGCGAACGGAATCTGTCCGGTCGAAATCCGTGCAAGGTAACTGTTGCCGATGAAATACTTGGCATACGCCGTGTTGGGTTCGCCGATAGGAAAAATCATTTCGCGCTGGAACGCTGCTTTTGCGTCCTCTTCGGTGGTGTCTTCCGCCCATACGTCTTTGGCGAGACGGAATGCTGCCCAAGCCTTCGGCCAACCGGCATAAAAGCCGATGTGGGTGATAATCTCGGCGATTTCGGTGCGGGTGATGCCGTTTTTCTTAGCCTCCTGAAGATGGAATCCCAGCGAACTGTCGGTGATGCCCTGGCTGATGAGCGAGGTAATCGTTACCAAACTGCGGTCGCGCAGATTGAGCAGGTCGTTCCTGTTCCACACCTCGCCGAAAAGGATGTCGTCGTTGAGTTCTGCGAATTTCGGAGCGAACTCGCCCAACTGGTCGCGTCCCGCTGTTTGTACGATCTTTTCTTGTGCCATAACATGCAGTGTTAAAATACTGAATACTGAAAATAAAATAATTCGGTTCATGATTTATATTTAGAAGCGTAAAACAATTAAATACAATCAGAAATTAAAGATTAATCACCACCCAGCCAGATGTATCTTGTGAGTAGGTGCAGGAAATACTTTGTCAATCTCTGCCAAGTCTTTATCTGTGAGTGTAATGTTTAGACTATGGGCATTCTCTTTTACGTGAGCCACACTGCTTGCTTTGGGTATGGCGATGACGTGGGTGCTTCGCATAATCCATGACAACATGATTTGCGTGGGAGTGGCATCATGTCGACGGGCTATTTCAAGCAGAGTCGGGTGGTTTCTCAACCGTCCTTCTCCCAATGGCGTATAAGCCATAACCGGGATTTGATGTGCTTCACTCCATGGTATCAAGTCATACTCTATTCCGCGTTCTTTTAGGTTATAGAGCACTTGATTAGCTGCACAATCAATGCCGTGAGGCAATGATAGGATGTGTTCCATGTCATCCACATCCAAGTTGCTCATACCCCATTGAAGGATTTTCCCTTCCCGTTGCAGTTCCACCATCGCACGGACTGTTTCAGAAAACGGATAAGAGCCTATCCAATGCAACAGATAAAGGTCGATGTAATCCGTTCCGAGGCGGCGTAAACTCCGTTCACAAGCCTGTTTTGTCCCTTCGTAGCTGGCATTGCTTGGCAATACCTTGCTCACGATGTATGCCTTGTCGCGGCAATCGCGCACAGCTTCGCCAACAAGTTCTTCCGTGCCGTACATTTCTGCCGTATCTATCAGTGCCAGACCTAAGTCTATGCCACGGCGCAAGGCTTGTATCTCCTCCTTGCGCCGCCTCCCCATCTGATAAGTTCCTTGTCCGAGTGGGCAGACTTGCCTCCCGTCTTGGAAAGTAACTGTTTTCATTTGAGCAGTCCTTCCCCTTTTACGTATTCTTTGATGGTGCGTCCGTCCCACTGTACATTGTCTTTCATGACTTTTGCCGGTGTTCCGACAAGCAACTGGTTGCTGCCCTCAAAACTTTTGGTCACGATGCTGCCCCAGCCGATGATGTTGTCACGGCCGATACGCACATTCTTGCCTATTTTTACATTCTTTCCTACCCACACGTGCTCGCCTATCTCAATGAAGTGCGGATGGTTGGTGGGCTTTCCTTCCATGTCCATAATGGTGTGTGCGTCCGTACACCAGATATCCACGCCCCAACTTATCATCGTATCGCGTCCTATGGTGATGTACGAACCATCTTCCTGTAGATAGATAACAGCTCCGCAAGCGATGATGTGTTCGCCGATATCCATACGGCAGTTGTCGGCTGTGCGAGGCGTATTCGTCCAAGGGTCGAAAGCCGTGCCGATGGCAAGATGCAGACCGAACATGCCCCATCCGGCATTATAGCAGACGGTCAGCGATTTGCCAACATTCATCCGGTTGTTGTTGCCCATAATTAAAACATTGAAAGCAATGTTAGTCAGCAATTTCACGGCTTCCTGTTCCGAGTTGAAATGCAGGTCTACCCGGTTGTTGTCGCCATTGATGACGATGTTGGAGTTATCCACAATTTCCTGCCATGCGGCTACGCTACCATCCAAGCATTCTACTTCCATGTTTTCAGGGAAGTGTAATACAATCTTGTTGCCTGTTCCTTTTATCTTGTCCATGATTGCAATTATTTTAAGTATTTGTTGAAAAATTCCGCCATCTTATCGAATGGCACTTTCCGGTCATATAGGTCTGTGTGATTGGCTCCGGGTATAATCACCAGTTCTTTGTCATCACCTGTCAGACGTTTGTAGGCATCTTCGCTGAAATAGCGTGAATGGGCGTTCTCGCCATGTACCAGCAGTACGGCACTGCGTATTTCGCCGATATAGGCAAGCAAGGGCATGTTGATAAACGACAGTACTGCCGTTCTGTTGATGCCTCCGTTGGAGTTGGGCGAGCGGTGGTGGTAGCCGCGTTCCGTTTTGTAGTAATCGTGGTATTGCTTGACAAAGAGCGGCATATCATCGGTTACGGTCTCCACAACACCGCCATCACGCTCATAGTCACCACTTCGGTAATCTTTCGTGCGCTGTTCATTCAGGGCGACCCGCTTGGCGTAACGGGCTTCCGCGCTATTCTCTGCATCGAAATACCCGTTGGCATTCACACGACTCATATCGTACATGGTGGAGGCAACGGTAGCCTTGATACGCGGGTCGTTGGCGGCGGCGTTCAGGGCAAATCCGCCCCAGCCGCAGATGCCGAGAATCCCGATACGCTGCGCATCCACATCGTTGCGTGTGAGCAGGTAATCGACCGCCGCGCTGAAATCCTCCGTGCTGATTTCCGGCGATGTAATGTTCCGCGGTTCGCCGCCGCTCTCGCCGTAGAACGAAGGGTCGAATGCGATGGTCAGAAACCCTCGCTCGGCAAGGGTCTGGGCATAACGACCCGACACCTGTTCCTTGACAGCCCCATAAGGACCACTTACGGCTATGGCTGGCAAGCTCCCTTGTGCATACTTCGGTTTGTAAAGGTCTGCGGCAAGCGTGATGCCGTAACGGTTGTGGAAAGTGATTTTCGCGTGTTCCACCTTGTCGCTCTGCGGGAAGGTCTTATCCCACTCCTGTGTCAATTCGATTGTTTTCATATCCGTAGATTTTTTATTGTCTGTCATACATGAGGCCATCATACCTGAAATCCCCAACAGTATGACAAAGGCGAGCATATTCGTTTTCATAATCATATACTTTACTTTTCCACCTTGTAGCGCAGCCAGACTATGTCCGTGTCCCATTTTTCCACGCTTTCCAGTTTCAGCTTATAGGGATTGCAGTTTTCTTTTCTAATGCCGTCGAACATGGCGGTCTGCCCTTCACGTCCGTCGATGCCGGGTGCCACCATGACACTCACCTCATCTATCAAACCTGCTTCAGCGAATCCGCCGCAGATATGTCCTCCTCCGACGATAGCCAGACGCTCCACGCCGAACTCTTCGCAGAGTATTTCCACAGCACGCCGAAGGTCTATGTGTCCTTTGCCGGATGCTATCCACGATATGCCTTGAGCCGTCAACGAATCAAGGTATTCTTCCGACACGTCTTCCGAGACAATCGAAATTAGAGGATGGCCATCGGCTTCATTAGATTTCCAGCGGATTTTACCGTGCGTATCGACGGTAATCGTGTATTCGTCCGCTTTTCTGCAAACGGAAAAGGCTTCATGTCCGATAGGCGTACCGGTTGTGCCGGCTGCCGTTTCCTCTTTCACTGCCGGACATTCCAATACGGTCGTAACGCGCCCGGATAACTTCGAGCATTTGCCAAGCCGATCCAATGCGATATAATACTCGTCGGTACTGAGTTGTCCCACCATAGGGCAGTCGATTCGTCCGTCGACGGACGTCATCATGTGAGTTATGATATATGGTTTCATAAAATCATTTTTATAGTAAAATATTGCATTAGCGTCCGACCTGCCGCTGCTGTTCGGCGTTGTAGCGGTCGCCCACGACGGGAATGGCCGCGACAGCCGTTTCGAGTTCGCGCCACTCCTCGGCGGAGAGATTAAAATCGAGCGTGCGCAGGTTTTCTTCTAAATGCGAGAGTTTCGTCGTTCCGGGAATCGGCACGAGCCACGGGGCTTTCTGCAACAGCCAGCCGAGTGCTACTTGTGCAGAGGTCATGCCGTGCGTACGTCCGAACTGTTGCAGCACGTTCACAATGCGTGTATTTGCCCGCATCGCCTCCGGCTGAAAACGCGGCAGGGTCTGGCGGTTGTCGTTGTTCGCATCGAAAACGGTGTATTCATTGATACAGCCGCCCAAGAAACCTCGATTGATCGGGCTGTACGGCACGAAGCCGATGCCCAACTCACGGCAGACATCCAACACTCCGTTTGTCTCTACGTCTCGGTGCATCAGGTGGTACTCGCTCTGAATGGCTGTCAGCGGACATACGGCATGCGCCCGGCGTATAGTCTCGGCACTCACTTCACACATGCCCCAGTGCTGCACCTTGCCCTCCTTCATTAACTCGGCGATGGTCTGCGCCACCTCCTCGGCCGGAGTATCGGGGTCGGCGCGGTGTTGGTAGAACATCGGGAGCGTTTCGAGTTTCAGACGGCGAAGCGACTCCTCGCAGTAGCGGCGCACCGTAGCGCGGCTGCTGTCCTGACGCCCCGTACCCTTGCCGTCGATGACCTCGTGTCCGAATTTGGTCGTCACGTTGATTTTGCCCCTGAATTCGGCGAGGGCTTCGCCTGCCAGCAGTTCGTTGGTCAGCGGCCCGTAGATGATCGCCGTGTCGAAAAGCGTCACGCCACGCTCCACAGCCTCGTGCAGTAGGCGGATACACTGCTTCTTGTCCGGGTGTTGGCTGCGGTTGTAAGTCATGCCCATCACGCCGAAGCCAAGAGCGGATACTTCAAAGGCTGCTTTGCCCGTGCCGAGGGTGCGGTGCGGCATGCCGCCTTTTTTCATGGACAATGCGTTTCCTCCGCCCAGTGCGGCATTGGCGGCTTTTACCTTATTGATTGCAGGCTGAATGGTCAGAGCTGCTCCTACGGCGGCCGCCGTTTTCAGGAAACCGCGACGGCTGATTCCTTTTTTCTCTTCCATAGTTTATTGGTTTTCGATTGTTTTGATGATTCTTGCCGGATTGCCAGCCACGACGGTCATGGCCGGAACATCTTTCGTCACCACGCTGCCGGCACCGACGATAGCCCCGTAACCGATCCTGACACCCGGCAATATCGTGGAATTGATACCGATCCACACCTTGTCCTCGATGATGATAGGACGCCCGTATGTCGCACTGCGGTTATCAGGGTTCACATCGTGGTTGATCGTTATCAGATTCACTTTCGGACCGATGAAGACGTCGTTGCCGACGGTTATGCCGCCGCGTCCGAAAAAGGTACAGCACTGTTGGATGAAACATCCTTTGCCGATAGTCACGGGCTTGCCGTAGTCGATATAGAGCGGCGGCAGTACGGTGGTGCTTTCCGGCAACTCTTTGCCCAGAATCTTTCCCATCAGTTCATGTACACGCTTCTGGTCGCGTATGCTTACCGTTGCAAGCTCCTGTGCCGTCTCCATTGTGCGGAAAATATCGTCAATGAGTACATCATAGCCCGGCTCATCGGGCGAAACCATCTCGCCGCTGAGGTCTTTTGAAAAAATATCGTTCATATTGTTCTACGTTTTAATTTTCTGACGCAAAGGTAAAAAAGAAGCCTCGCAACGATTTTGCTGCGAGGCTCAAATAACTTTGTCGTGAAGTTCACCCGAATTTTGTTCCGTTCTGTCCGGCTCAAATCATGCTGGGCGCATAACCATAGGCTTCCTTATAGACTTTCGAAAAGTGCGAAAGATTTTTGAACCCGACATCGAAGCAGGCTTCCGTCACTCGTTTCTTGCCGGACCTTATCAACTCATGTGCCGCCTCCAATCGTCGTTTGATAAGCCATTTCTGCGGCGTCAAATCGCTCACCTTGGCGAAATCGCGTTTGAACGTCGCCAGACTGCGACCCGTATAGCTTGCGATCTCCTCCATAGACAGATCGTACATGTAGTTCTCATTCAGGTAATCGATGATATCTATTTTCCACGGATCGACGAAATCGAACAGCGAAGCATAGAGGTTCTTGTCCGTGTTGAGCAGTACATAAGCCCCCTCGATCATTTTGAGCTTCAACACGTCGTCGGAGGGTTGCACGCCCGCGTCGAAATAGGGAATCACAGACTCGAACAGGCTGCGAATGTCGGGACGGTCGTTCGGCAACACGCGCAGGCTCACCCGCTCACGTTTCGATTCTACAGGAATCTCTTTCCGGTCAAGTGTCTGGTAGAACTCCCGCAAAAACGGCTTCGTGAATTTCAGCACGACAGAACGGTACGGATGCTCCTCGTCGGCATGTTTCTGCAACCACATCCGATTATCGCGCCGCATGAAGGCGCATTCGCCCGGATGCAATACCGTTTTCTTGCCGCGTTCCTCGATTTCAAGTTCGCCTGAACACAAGTAAATAAGCGTGTGCTCACGATTTTCGTGGGCACAGCCTCGGTCGTCGGTGAAAAAACTTGCTATAAGGATGTTCGAGCAATCGAATATATTCAGTTGTTCCATATCGAATCTCTAATTTTTTTTTGCAAAGATAAGGATTTACATGAATCTATATTTTGCTGTACGGCTCATTTTTTACATAGCCTGTTGCCCCCAACTACCATACCGGGCATTCATGCGCTGACGCAGTTCTTCCTGCCTGGTGTTTTTGTAGTAGTGCTTCTCGATGGTGCGGGCACTGTTGCCTGCCATCTCGGCGACATGCGTAATCGGAGTGCCCGCATCGAGTTCGCTGGAGATAAACGTACCTCGTGCCGTGTACCACGTCATTTTCTCGTCGATTCCCAGAATCTCGCAAACCTTGTCCAGTGTTTCGCTGACGAGGGAGGAGAAGTTGCTGCGGCATCCCATTTTCTGTTTGTCGGTCACGTGTTTCTCGGTATAGACCGGGAACACGTAGTTGTCGATGCCTTTGCCCCGGTATTTGTTCAGAATTACGATCAGGCGATCGATAAGCAGAGGCTTGGCCAGCTTGGGAAATTTGGTACGCTCGTAGACAATCATGCCTTCCTTTTCGTTAATCATATCCCACGTCAGATTGATAACATCGACATTGGCCATACCACCGCTGTAAAAGCTGAAAAGGAAAAGGTCGAGGCAGAGCTGTTCCTGCTCGGAGAAGAGGCTGCGGTCCATGAACTCCATCCGGCGAATGATGTTCGGATTGACGGCCTTGGATTCGAACTGTCCCCACGCCATCTTTTCTGAAGCCGCCTCGAAGATTGCGGGATTGGCTCCGTACATGTGGAGTTCGTCCTTGGCGTAGTTCACCAGAGCGCGGAAGATGCGAAGAAACTGGCGCAGCCCGGCACGGTTTCCGTTTTCGATACCGCGCCGCTCCAGATAGACGATGTATTCCAGAAGGAATTTCTGGGTAATGTCGGTGAAGTAAAAGCGGGACAGGTCTTTGTTGTACTGCTTCTGGGTGAAGGCCGAGAGCGAGGTGCGGAGCTGCTTGTACATACCAGCAGTGCCGACGCTCTTGACGAGTTTGCCGTTCTTGAATTTCTCGTGATTCTCGAAGTATTCGATTCTGGCGTTGATGAGTTGAAGAACGGTCAGCACTTTGGAATCCTGCTTTGCTTTTTCCTCTTCTTTGGGTCTGAAGCAGTCGGCCCATTGCAGCACGGAGAAGTTGCGCCCGTCCTTTTCCCACCGTTCGGCAACGGACATGTACTTCTCTTTGAGTTCGAGCAGCAGCTGGTTTTTCTTGAGGTACTCGCTGGAGGCGGATTCAAAACTCTGGGTTTCGTTGTTCCAGCATTTGTAAGCTCCGGTAATGCCGACGACTCGGGGAATGCGGGTGTAACCGGTCTTGTAGAAAATCATTTCCAGTTTGACCATCTTGGGGTCCTGGGGATCCTTGCGGCCTTTGAATGTGATCGAACAATACATATCGTTAATTTTTTAGTGGCTCATGTATTCCTGCCGATTCCCTACATGGGAACCTACATAAGAATAGAACTATCCACCGTATTCGGGTGGAAACGGAGTGAATCCGTTACCCGAACAATCAATTAACTTGTTGATATGTAGTTGTTTTAGTCTATGCTGATTTTGACGTTATTGGGGGTGGAAAATCAGGCGGTTCATTCTACTTTTTTACAGAAAATACAGCTTTGGAGATTACATTGGCGACGAATGTGTCGTTTATTGTCTGTACGGCTCCGTTGCTCACCACCATTCTTTCTTTGTGGATTTATAAAAAGGAAAAGGCTACCCGTGGATTGATGGCTGGTTCTTTGCTGGCATTGGTTGGTGTGGCATTGGTGGTTTATAATGGTAGTTTTGTATTGAAGATTTCTCCTTTAGGTGATTTCCTTACTTTGCTTGCTGCTTTTTCCTGGGCATTCTATAGCTTGATAATGAGAAAAATGTCCAATTGTTATGGTATAACTTTCATTACCCGTAAGATATTTTTTTATGGAGTATTGACTATTCTTCCTGCATTTCTGATTCATCCCTGGAATTTCGACATTGCCCGTCTTCTCGAGCCGGCTATTCTGTTCAATTTACTTTTCCTGGGTGTATTGGCTTCCTTGATTTGTTTTGTAGTCTGGAACGTAGTATTAAAACAGCTGGGAACGATAAGAGCTTCCAACTATATTTATCTGAATCCTCTCTTCACTCTGGTAGGTTCTGCTTTTCTGCTTGGCGAACAGCTTACTATAGTTGCTTTGATGGGGGCGATACTGATATTGGGGGGAGTTTATTGGGCAGGAAAAAAATAAATACAAGATAAATGGGGTTGTGTCTGCAAAGACACAGCCCCATTATTAATGTGATTTAGCAAAATTCTTTTTATGGATTACATTTGAGTTCAGCAGACATTAAATAAGTATTATATGGTAGCCACATAGACATAATGAAATAAAGTATATTTCCTTTGAGTGATATGGGGTGAATATAAGAACCATACAATTGTGAATATTGCCAGCCATCGACTAGTTTTTGTGGTTTACTCCATTCCCCTATAATATGATCTGCTGTTCGGAATGAGATATCATAGCGTGTACTATTGAAATAGAGCAATATCCATTTTTTAAATTCTGGATGATAAGCGATGGAAAGTTCTCCAGATATATCATTGAATAATGGAGTGGCTGCAGTTTCATTTCCTTTAATCCATCCACTTCCATTCCAAAATTCGTATTCTGTTTGATTTTCAATATTTTCTTCTAAAAAACGAGCAAGATGAGGCTTATTGTCACGTCCAGTAATTGTACCCACCATATAAATATATCCGTCTTTTTTGAAATAGCTTACTTGACCAAAATTACTTGTTGAACCAAATTTTACATTTTGGCAACGTGTCCAAGTAATTCCATTGTCTGAAGATTTGTAAAGACTTGAAAAGTTAGTTATCCATCCTGCCCAATTACGAATATTCATGTAATGAACATAATCTATGCCATTGGCACGAATGGCTGCTGTGGGAATAGAAGTCCAATCTCCATTACCACTTCCATCTTTACCTCCATAACATATTTCACGAGCATTTTTACCACTTTCATCCATAGTAGCACCATTAATGGTGAGCCCATCAGAAAGATCTTGATCGTCAGAGAAAAGCAAAACATTACTTCTCCAGTTACTCCCATTGGGTCCTGGATTTACAAAATTTGGATAAAAGTCACTACCGAATGTATCGCCGAAAAAAAGTCCATAATGTCCGGGTTGTAATTCCCAAACAATACCTAAATCTGTACCACCTACATTGTATAATTCATTAGTACGATTATTTACTTCAAATTCTACAATAGGTAATCCGTTTGTGCCATTTATTTCAGCACCAGTAATACGGGATACACATTTTAAATTTGAAAATTTTAATTCTCTAGAATAATTGACGATACCTTTATTGACTATCAATTTGGAAATTTCTGATGACTGATTATTATTATCTACTGCAATAAATTCAAAATAAAATGTAGAAGAATCATCCTTTTTTATAATATATTCAAATATATATTCTGGTGATAAATTTGATTTTATATATTTCTCAGAAATATTATTAGTATCGTTAATTTTATTTATTACTAAATAAGCTAGTTGATCGAATTCTTTTATTGATACTTTGATAGATATTATACCATTAATCGCAGTAATTTCATTTTGAGAAAGGTTAACTTCTAAATTATAACTATTTACTTTATCTGTATCCGAATTTTCACAACTTGTAAGCCCCCATATAGAAAGGAGGCTTGCAAGTAATAATACATGTATTCGTATCATGATTTTTTATAATTTTGTAATATGTAATAGCGCTCCTCCATCCCTTGCCAGATTCAGTTCAATGATATCCTTCCTTGTAACTTTCCGCACCTGTCTGTCCAGATTGTTTGGATTCCGCTCCACATCCTCCGCATCGGTATAGA